>Ga0075444_10000394_pt1 | contig 26184 bp, 25 predicted proteins | sample CoawatmetaG01DNA_FD_76836 | JGI IMG/M metagenome (GOLD analysis project Ga0075444, IMG submission 76836) | Marine microbial communities from the West Antarctic Peninsula - Coastal water metaG017-DNA | ecosystem: Environmental > Aquatic > Marine > Coastal | place: Atlantic Ocean: West Antarctic... | reverse complement strand
GCTGCCAGGCGGTGGCGGATCTGTTCGGCGTTGGCGTGAGCAGCGTGGTGCGTTGGCGCCAGCTGAAGCGGGCGACGGGAAGCGTCGCGGCCAAGGCGATGGGCGGCAAACGCAAGCCGAAGCTGGCGGGGGAGCGGGCGTGGATCCTGGCCCGGATCAAGGCCGAGCCGAGCCTGACCCTGGAAGAACTTCGCAGTGAGCTGGCTGAGCGCGGCGTGGTGGTAGGCCACGCCACGGTGTGGCGGTTTCTCGAAGGGGAGAAGCTGAGCTTCAAAAAAAACCCTGCACGCCAGCGAGCAAGAGCGGCCTGACGTCGCCGCCGCCCGCGCGCAGTGGCGTCAAGAGCAGGCCGATCTGGACCCGACCCACCTGGTGTTCATCGACGAGACCTGGGCCAAGACCAATATGGCCCGCCTCTACGGGCGATGCGCCCGTGGGCAGCGGCTGCTGGGCAGGGTCCCGTTCGGCAAGTGGAGCACGACAACCTTCCTCGCCGCCCTGCGCCACGACCAGATCACCGCCCCCATGGTGCTCGACCGGCCGATCAACGGCCTGTGGTTCTTGACCTATGTCGAAGAGGTGCTGGCCCCTACCCTGGAGCCCGGCGACATCGTGGTGATCGACAATCTCGGCTCCCACAAGAGCCCCAGGATCAAGGCCGCCATCGAGGCCCAAGGCGCGAGCCTTCGCTATCTGCCGCCCTACTCGCCCGACCTGAACCCCATCGAGATGGCCTTCTCCAAGCTCAAGTCCGGCCTCAGGAAGGCCGCCGAGCGCTCCGTCGATCCCCTATGGAACCGCATCGGCAGCCTCCTCGACGACTTCACGCCAGAGGAATGCGCCAACTACTTCAAGGCCGCCGGATATGCCCCAACCTAAGTGGACTACGCTCTAGATGTGTGGTCCCAGATTCTGATGGTGCATCATCGATCCTTCAGATCGCGGCCCACGTCCGGCGGATAGTCCGATACGTCACGCTTGGCCGATACGATACTCCTCGGCCGTTCGAGAGGATCAGTGTGGCAAGGCCGCGCGGCGATTTCAGCCTAATGCTTGGTACCGACTAGGAGTTGCTGCGCCAGACCGCGCGCGACGTCACCGCTGCGAACTTCATCTAATTCAGCTCTGCGCTCCGGGGTCATTTTTTCCACCCAATCGTCGTCGCGTATATCGAAGTACAACGAGACCTCGACGCGATGACCGGTCAGCTGCACGTGGCGCTCGGCCCAGAGCTTGGCGTTGTGTCGGATCAGATCGCCGCAGTCCTTGCACTCGGCCTTCTCAGCCATCAGCACTTCCGAGCACTGGAACTTGGTGTTTGTTGGCGCCGGCGGGATCTCGGCCGCCTCCATCGCTTCGCCCACGACGCAGCTCGCCTCTGCCTCGATGGACCGCCCCGATTGCCGAACACGCCCCTCTAGGAAGGCCACCAGCTTCGGATGCAGCCTGACCGTGAATGTCGGCCAGTCCTTGATTGGAATTTCCATGGCCATGGCTCGACCCTTGTTGCAGCCGCTATCAGGGGACGATCCGCCGATTCTCCCTCGGGATGGGTCCGGCGTCCCTTGGCGGATTGGCGGACCACCTGAGGCCCGTCCGCCAATCCAGTTTGCCACACATATCGTCCTTTATGTGAGCCAGATTCGCATTCGTTCACCGAAAAATAACACGCGAGAAGGATCATTATCGCGTGTAATTGATCGCGCTGGAGCCCCCGTGGACGTCTCGAAACTCAAGCCGCCGAGCGCCCGCGCCGCCATGGCGCTGGCTAAGGCCCAAGCCTATCGGGACGCCGCCGATGCGCCTTCGACGCTCCGGGCCTACGCCTCGGACCTGAGGAATTACCAGGCCTGGTGCGCGCGTCACGGGATGACCGCGCTGCCGGCGACGCCCGAGGTGGTTGGCGCCTATCTGGCCGCGGCCGGCGAAGGCTACGCCATGCCGACCCTGCGCCGGCGTGTGGCGGCCATCGCCCGGGCGTCCGGCGTCACCGGCCATCCGCTCGACACCAAGCATCCCGCGATCCGTGAGACCCTGCGCGGCATCGGGCGTACGCACGGCAGCCGGGGCCGCCGGTCGGCGGCGCTGACCACGAGCGAGATCAAGAAGCTGAGCCTTGTCTGCGAGCCGGGACTGGCCGGCGACCGGGATCGCGCGCTGCTTCTAATCGGCTTCGCCGGCGCGCTGCGGCGGTCCGAGTTAGTGGCGCTAGATGTGGAGCATCTCGCCTGGTCGAATGACGGCGTGAAGCTGCTGCTTGGGAAGTCCAAGACCGACAAGGAGGGCAAAGGCGTCCAGATCATGATCGTCTACGGCCGGCACGAAGCCACCTGCCCTGTCCGGGCGTTAAGGGGCTGGCTCGAGGCGGGTTCGATCAAATCCGGACCGGCGTTCAGAAAGGTTAACAAGGCTGGCCGCGTCGAGGCGCGCCGCCTCAGCGAGGACGCCGTCCGGCAAATCCTGCTGCGCCGGGCCGCCCAGGCCGGCGTGAAGGGCTCGCTCGCCGAGCCGGTCAGCCCGCATGGCCTCAGGGCCGGGTTCGTCACCACGGCTTACCGCAACGGAGTCCCGGACGAGGAGATCATGGGCCATACGCGGCATCGCAGCCTGACGACCATGCGGAGCTACGTGCGACGCGCCAAGCTTTCCAAAACGGCGCCAGCCGGCAAGCTCGGCCTTTGAGCCAGAGGGGCAGAGTTCATTTTGGAACCTTGCGCGCCGATACCATTTCCGGTATCAAGCGTGCATAACGGATCTGTGGTCGGCGATGGATGAACGGGAGATCGATTGGCGCGGCAGCACCTACAAAGACCTCCTGGAAATGCCGTCCAAGGTCCGACAGACCTTTGGCTTCGCCCTCGGTCTCGCCCAGAACAACCTACCCTATGAGGACGCCAAGACACTCTCGGGGTTTAAGCCGGCGCTGGTCGAAATTCTAGAGGATGACGACGGCGACACCTACCGTGCCGTCTATACAGCGCACTTCGAGGACGTCGTTTATGTGCTGCATTGCTTCAAAAAGAAATCGACCAAAGGTCGCTCGCTACCGAGCCGCGATAAGGAAACCATCGAAGCGCGCCTTGCCGAGGTGAAGAAGATCGAGGCGGAAAAGGCGAAACTGAAGAAGCGAGGATCATGATGAGCGGACATAAGACCCAAGCCGGTCAAAGCGTTCTGGACCAACTTGATCTTGATCAAGGATTTATCGTCAAAGCGAAGCTTGCGCAGCGTCTTGCCCGTTCAATTGCCGAGATGGGGTTGAGCCAGCGTGAAGCGGCCGCCCTTTTGCCGATCGCGCAGCCTAAGCTGTCTCTGATCACCCGCGGCAAGCTGGACGACATCAGCCAGGCCAAACTCGAAGAGTGCCTGCGGGCGCTCGGCCACGACATCGAGATTTCGATCGGCCGTCGTCATGAAGGGACTGGGGAGGTTAGAGTTCGCGAGTTCGCCTAGTGCCCATCTATCTTATGCGAAATCAATGGCTTAAAATCCTTATGAGACAAGGGTTTCTGTGACGCAACAGATTTTGCATTTTGGAAATTAGCGTTCCACTTGCTCGCTGCTAGGCGTTCAATTGGACCGCTTTCGAGCGGCGAACCGCCTTGAAGATGGTGAACGTGGCAGAGCCCGACCAGCGGCGTCGCCGTCGCCCCCGACCCTTCACAGCGCGCGCGCCCCGGGGCCGGCCAAAGGTTCAAAGCACCCCGAAGCCGGGCCGCTGTAAGGTTTCCGGCGAGCGGGCGTCTCACGACAGAGCGCTGCGCAGCCGAACGGCGCCAGCTCCGAGCGAACCCCTTCGGGTCCGCTGTCCGTCTCGCTGGAGCGGGACCTGAGGAATGTCGTTCTGGAGGAGTCGCTAATGTCTTACGCCACCCTGCTCGTCCCCGTGGAAGCCGATCCTGAGGTTGATGGCCGGTTGTCGCTCGCCATCGATCTGGCCAACCAGTTCGACGCCAAGCTGATCGGGGTGGGCGCCGAGCTCTGGCGGACTTGGGCGGTCGGTGGAGAGTTCGACGGTGGATACGCCGCCGCGGAAATGTATACCGCCGAGGCGGCGCTGATCGAGGCCGATCTGCAGCGTGCGAAGGCGAAGTTCGAAGCGGCGGGCGCGGCGGTGCGGCAGGGGTCGGACTGGCGTTCAGCGATCCAGTTTCCCATTCTCGAAGTCGCGGCCGAAGCTCGCGCGGCTGACCTGGTGGTGACCAGCCCCAGCCATCGACCCGGGCGGTCGGACTACAACGTCGCCACGCCGGCAGCCCTGGCCCTGCAGACTGGCCGCCCGGTTCTCGTCGCCCCCGCCGACGCCACAAGCCTTGCGCTGGGCCGCGTGCTCGTGGCCTGGAGAGACACGCGGGAAGCGCGGCGCGCGGTGGCCGACGCCCTGCCTATCCTGAAGCGGGCTAAGGCCGTGCTGGTGGCGGAAATCTGCGGCCATGTCGAGGCCTCGGCGGCCGAAGCCCGCCTCGCCGACGTCGCGCAATACTTGCTCCGCCATGGTGTGCACGCTGAGACGCGGGTGGGCCACGAGGAGCGGGACGTCAGCGCCGCTCAACAATTGTTTGAGCTGGCCGATCAGCACGCCGCCGACCTGATCGTGGCTGGCGCCTACGGACACAGCCGCCTTGGAGAGTGGGTCTTCGGGGGGTTCACCCGCGCACTCCTGGCCCAAACCGGCCGCGCTGTCCTCCTCAGCCACTGACCCTCGGGTGTCCACATGAGCTACAAGGCCATCCTGGTTCACGTGGAGCCGACCCTCGCGTCGGAGGCGCGCCTGCAGGCCGCCGTCGGGTTTGCGCGCGAGCTGGACGCCGCGCTCATCGGCCTCGGCGGTCGCGCATCGATGATCCAGACGGCGCCGCTGGCTGTGGCGGAGGGCGGCGGCTACGCTGTGGAGGCCTGGGCCGAAGACGAGGCGCGCGCACTCGCCGAGGTCGAGGTCACCTTTCGCAAGCTGGCTGGCGGCGCGACCTGGCGGGCCGCGCCAGATTATCCCACGGACGCGCTGTGTGACAACGCCGCAGGCGCGGACCTCATCATCACGGGCCTTGAGCGCGCCGCTGCGGACTTTGCGCCCAACGCTGCGGACACCGTGCTTCGGGCTGGCCTGCCGGTCATCGCCCTGCCCGCCGGGCATTCCCAGATCGGTTTCGAGCGCATTGTCGTCGCCTGGAAGGACACCCGCGAGGCACGACGCGCGGTCAGCGACGCGCTCCCGTTGTTGCGCCGCGCCAGCGAGGTGGCCGTCGTCAGCGTCTCCACTCATTCCGGCGCCGCGGCCACGCCGGCCTCCATCGACAATCTTAGGGATCGCCTGGCCCGCCACGGCGTCACCGCCGTCGTCGAGCCCGTCTCCACCCGGGGCGACCCAGGCGATAAGCTCATCAGCTTCGCGACCTCACGCCGAGCAGATCTGATCGTGGCCGGCGCATTCGGACACAGCAAGGCGGGCGAGTGGCTCCTTGGCGGAATGACCCAGACCTTGCTGGAGTGTTCCCCACTGCCCGTGCTCTTCAGCCACTGATGGCCGAGTTCGAAAAAGAGCGCTGGCCTGTCCGTACTGTCCAGGAGCCGAGTAAGTGGCAAATCGGCGTCGGGCGCCGCCGCAGCCTTGCGACCTGCATCAAGTGATCGGATCGGCTAGTCTCCAGGGGGCTCCGCTAAATCGTGAATCTCAGGCCTCAAACGCCGGCCGCTTGATGAGGCTCGATCGCGACGAGTGGTCTCATGGTAAGAGCGGCGATCGATAACGGATTAGCCATGCCCACGGACGCGCTTTCCGCCAGCTCCGACGCTCCGGCCCGCGACCACGGCCTGTTTCGCTCGCTGCTTGAGCGCTGCGCCGGCCTGGACCCGTTGGTCACCGCTGTGGTCCATCCCTGCGATCCGGTCAGCCTCGCGGGCGCCGTGGAGGCTGCTGAGAAGGGGCTGATCGCGCCGATCCTGGTCGGTCCGGAGCCCAAGATCCGCGCCGCCGCGCAGGACGCGGGCCTCGACATCTCGGCCTACACGCTGGTCGCCACGCCGCACAGCCACGCCGCCGCCGCCAAGGCCGTAGCCCTGGTGCGTTGCGGCGACGCCGTCATGCTGATGAAAGGCTCGCTGCACACCGACGAACTGATGCATGAGGTAGTGGCTAAGGAGACCGGCCTGCGCACCGCCAGGCGCATCAGTCACGCTTTCCTGGTCGATGTAGACCACTACCCCCGCCCGCTGTTGATCACCGACGCGGCAATCAATGTTATCCCGACGCTCACCGACAAGCGCGACATCGTCCAGAACGCCATCGATCTCGCCCATGTCTTGGGCATCGCCAACCCGCGCGTGGCCATCCTGTCGGCGATCGAGACGGTGACGCCCAAGCTGCCCTCGACCATTGACGCTGCGGCGCTGTGCAAGATGGCCGACCGCGGTCAGATTACCGGTGGACGGGTCGATGGGCCGCTCGCCTTCGACAACGCGATCAGTCCCGAGGCGGCGAGAGAGAAGGGTATAGTCTCCGACGTTGCGGGTCTCGCCGACGTCTTGGTGGCGCCGGATCTGGAGGCCGGCAACATGCTGGTCAAGCAGCTCACCTTTCTAGCGGGCGCGGACGCCGCGGGCGTGGTTCTGGGCCCCCGTTCGCCGGTGGTGCTGACCAGCCGAGCCGATCGTCCCGAGGCGCGAGTGGCGGCCTGCGCCGTCGGCCTGCTGATGGTTCACAACCGCGCGCCGGCCGTGGCAGCCTAGCCGTGGTCGAGCTGGTGTTGGCCTTGAACGCGGGCTCGTCCAATCTCAAGTGCGCGCTATTCCAGGCTGGCGGCGAAGAGCCGACCGAAGTCGGCCGGACCAAGGTCGACACCCATGGGCCCAAGGCAGACGCGGCCGCGGTGGCCGAGCTACTGGCGTGGGCGCAAGCCTTGCACCCGGCTGGCCGACTGGTCGCCGCCGGCCACCGCGTGGTCCACGGCGGCGCCTCCCTTCAGGGACCAACGCGGATCGACGAGACCGTGCTGGCTATGCTGGACGCGCTCAGTCCGCTGGCGCCGCTCCACCAGCCCCAAAGCCTGGCGACGATCCGGGCCCTCGCCGCCGCCCGGCCGGATCTGCCCCAGGTCGCCTGCTTCGACACGGCCTTCCATCGGACCCTGCCCGCCGTCGCTACGCGATTTGGCCTGCCGCGCCGGTTCCATGACAGGGGCGTGCGGCGATACGGCTTTCACGGCCTGTCCTACGAACACATCGCCGAACGTCTGAGGACGCTCGACCCCGCCCTGGCCGCGGGTCGAGTGATCGTCGCGCACCTGGGCTCGGGGGCAAGCCTGTGCGCCATGACGAACGGGCGAAGCATCGATACCACCATGGGATTTTCGCCGCTGGATGGGCTGGTGATGAACAGCCGCTGCGGTGAACTCGATCCGGGCGTGGTGATCTATCTTCAGGACCACGAGGGTCTGACCCTCGCCGAGGTGCAGGATCTGCTTTACCTCCGGTCGGGATTGTTAGGTGTCTCCGGGATCAGCGGGGACATGCGCGAACTGCTGTCGAGCAGCGCCGCCGACGCGCGGGATGCGGTCGACCTCTTCGTCTTTCGCGTCGCCCGGAATGTCGGCGCCCTCGCCGCGACGCTCGGCGGGATCGATGGGATCGTCTTCACCGCGGGCATCGGCGAAAACAGCCCCGCGATCCGCGCCCTGATCGCCGAACGCCTGTCATGGCTCGGATTGTCCTTGGATGACGCTGCCAACCAGCGCGGCGGTCAGGGGCGCATCGATGCGGTTGGCGGGCGGATCGCCGCCTGGGTCATCCCGACCGACGAAGAGCGGGTGATTGTGAAACAGACGCTGGCAGCGGCGGCGTGAGGAAGGCGGGGGAAACCTCGCCCCTCTCAATAGGCCGGCGCGCGGCGGCCTTTGTTCGACGCGCGCGCCCCGAACGCGACTGTGACGCCGTCGATCACCAGCGGTTTCAACAGCTCGGCACAAGCCAGATAGGCCACGACGATCCCCATCAACGCGAGCGTCACGATCACGGGTGGCGTGCGGAAGCCGAACCAGGCCCCCAAGGGCGAGAAGGGGATCGTCAGGGCTACGGCCAGGGCCCCGAGGGTCGAGGTTATCAAAACTGGATTGGGCGGATCCCGCCAGGGGCGGCCGCGGGTGCGGATGAGGAACACCACCAGCGTCTGGGTGGCGATGGACTCCAGGAACCAGCCGGTGCGAAACACCTCCGGTCCGGTTCGAAACGCCAGGAACAGCACAGCGAAGGTGGCCAGGTCGAAGACCGATGAGAGCGGCCCCATCACAGCGGCGAACCGCATGATGTCCTTCAGGCGCCAATGCTGCGGACTGGCGATGTCGGCGGCCCGCACGGCGTCGAACGGAATGCCGATCTCCGACAGGTCATAAAGCAGGTTGTTGAGCAGGATCTGGGTGGCGAGCAGCGGCAGGAAGGGCAGGAACAGTGAGGCGGCCGCCATCGACAGCATGTTGCCGAAGTTCGAACTGGCCCCCATGCGCACGTATTTGAGGATGTTGGCGAAGGTCCGGCGGCCCTCCTCCACGCCGTCGGCGACAACGGCCAAGTCGGAGTCCAGCAGGATCATGTCGGCCGCCGCCCGCGCCACGCCCGCGGCGCCGTCCACCGACAAGCCGACGTCCGCGGCCTTCAGGCCCGGCGCGTCGTTCACCCCGTCGCCCAGGAAACCCACCACCTCGCCCGCCGCACGCAGGGCATGGACGATCCGTACCTTTTGGTCCGGGGCCAGGCGGCCGAAGACGTCGGCGTCGCGGACCCGCACGCGCAGGGCGTCGACACTGAGCTTGTTCAGGTCCGCGCCAGTGATCACGTGCTGGGCGCGAAGGCCGACAGTCCTGGCCAGGCGTTCGACCACCAGCGGGTCGTCGCCGGACAGCACGAAGACCCTGATCCCGGCTGCCGCCAGCCGCGCCACCGCCGCCGGCGCGGTGGCCTTCGGCGGGTCGGCGAAGGTGCACAGCCCCACGAACTCGAGGCCGGCCTCGTCGTCCGCGACGGGATCGCGCGTCCCGCCAGACCAGGGCCGCGCCGCCACCGCCACCGAGCGCAAGCCCTCGGCCGCGAGCGTGCGGACGTGCTGCAAGGCGGCCTCGCGCGCCGCGCCATCGAAGGTCGCGCCCTTCGCGGTACTGCAAGCCGCCAATACGGCCTCGGGAGCGCCTTTGACGATGAGCAACAGACCGTCCGGCCCCTCCGCCAGCACCGCACCCATGCGCCTTTGATAGTCGAACGGCAGGCGTCCGCGTCGCGTCCAGCCTTCAGGCGCGTCTGGCTTGGCCTTGGCCAGGGCGTCGTCCAGCGACCCCTTGTCGCCGGCGAGGTTCGCGCAGATCGCGGCGAGTACCGCGGGACCGTCGTTGGCCTCGCCATCCGGCGCAAGGGAGCTGGCCAACTCGATCTGCGCGGAGGTGAGCGTGCCGGTCTTGTCAGTGCACAGCACCGTCATCGCGCCGAGATCGTGGATCGCCCCCAGCCGTTTGACGATCACCTTCTTGCGCGACATCCGCACGGCGCCGCGCGAGAGGGTCACCGTCGTGATCATCGGCAGCAGTTCGGGCGTCAGCCCCACCGCCTGGGCGACGGAGAACATCAACGACTGGATCAGCGGCCGCCCGAAGGCGACGTTGGCGGCCAGGACGCCGACCGCAAGCACACCTGTCGCCCGCGCCACCAGGAAGCCAAGCTGCCGCAGGTCGTGCTGAAAAGGTGATGCCTCCGCCGCCGCGTTCAGCGACAGGGCCGCCTTTCCAAACAGCGTGTTGGCCCCAGTGCCGATGGCTAGCGCCACCGCCTCGCCGGTCTGGGCCGCGGATCCACGGAAGAGGGCGTTGCTGGCCTCCGCCGCCGCCTCGGTGTTCACCTCTCCCGGCCTTTTGACGGCGCCATAGGGCTCGCCGGTGAGCGCCGCCTCGTTGGCGGTGAAGGCGCTGGCCTCCAGCACCAGGGCGTCGGCGGGTATGATGTCGCCGACCGTTACTCGGAACACGTCGCCCGGAACCACGGTCTCGGCGTCGACGGACGTGAACGCGCCGTCGCGCTTGACGTCAGCCTTTACAGCCACCGATTGGCGCAACATGGCCGCCGCCTGTTTGGCCCGGCCTTCCTGCACCGTGTCCAGGGCAACCGAGGCGCCAAGAATGACCAGGATGATCAGCGCGCTCGGCACATCCCCCGTCGCGGCCGAAACCGCCGCCGCGCCGATCAGGATCAAACACAAGGGTTCCAGCAGCCGCCGGCCCACAGCGACGATCAGCCCGCCTTCCCGAGCCGCGGCGTCAGCGTTGCGGCCGTATTGGGTGAGCCGCGCGGCGGCGTCGGACGAACTCAGGCCCGAGACGTCGCAGCCAAGGCCGGCCGCGGCGTCCGCCGGCGTGTGCGCCCAGAAGGGTCCAGCGGCCATCTCACCTCCGTCCCGGTCATCTCGCACCGGCTCGCCGCGCCGGCCAGGTCGACCACGGGCGCCGCCAGCCGTCAGACGGCCGTGGCGCCGAAATCTTACGGCTTGCGCCTACCGGCGGCTGTGACGTCCCAGGGGCAGCTTGCGCGAACGTCTGAGACGACCGCACCTCGCTACGGCCCGCGCGCGTAATGCTCGGACGATCGGTCCGTCAGTAAGGAGGATGGGGTCCGCCCGATCGACGAGCGCCACCTCTAAACGCTTCTGAACTGCCGCGAGAAGATGCCATGCACGACACATCGCAAGCTTATGGCCTCTGGTCCCTGGTGATCCTGAACTCGGCCTTGTTCATCTTCTTCGGGTTCACCTTCTTCAAGCCGCGGAGCGCCCGAGACTGGCGCTCGTTCGGGGCCTTCAGCGCCTTCCTGGTGGCGCTGTTCACCGAGATGTACGGCTTCCCGCTGACCATCTACCTGCTGCTGCCCTGGCTGCAGCGCAGCTTTCCGGGGGTCAACTGGCTGACCCACGATGCAGGTCATCTGCTTGAGGAAATGGTCGGCTGGCGGGGCAATCCCCACTTCGGCCCGTTCCACATCCTGAGCGACGTCTTCATCGGCGGCGGCTTTTGGCTGCTCTCCGCGTCCTGGCCGCCGCTTTATCGGGCGCAGAAGGAAAAGCGGCTCGCGACGTCGGGCCCCTACGCCAGGATCCGCCACCCTCAGTATGTCGCTTTCGTCCTGGTGATGATTGGGTTCCTGCTCCAGTGGCCGACCCTGCTGACGCTGGCGATGTTCCCGATCCTGGTCTTCATGTACTGGCGCCTCGGTAAGGCCGAAGAGCAGGATTCCCTCGCAGCGTTCGGCGACAGCTACGTCGCCTACATGCAAGCAACCCCGGCCTTTATCCCGCGCCTCTCTGCGCGCCCTGGCGCCGCGCCCGACGCGCACAAACCCTTCACAGGCCCCTCGACCAAGGAGAACGTCCATGTCGTCGACCGCTGATCGCGTGCCGCATGCGCACACCAAGGCTCCCGCGGCCATCGCCCTCGTCCCCTTCGGCCTCAGCCTCTCGATCTTTCTGGCGATCAGCTTCCTGTTCTGCGCGGCCGCCGACCTGATCCCCTGGCTGCAGGACTTCCACTTCCTGAAAGCGCTCTACCCCGACATCGATTGGGCGAGCCCGGCGATGATCGGCACGGGTACGCTCTGGGCCTTCCTCTCCGGTTGGTACATCGCCGTGGTATTCGGCTCGCTCTACAATTTCTTCGCGGCCAGATCGCGGTAGGAAGTCTGGCGGCCCGGCGCGCAAAAAGGGCAGAGGGGGAGAGCCATGCGCGCGCTCATGCTGTCTTCGCTCCCACGCTCGGACGAGGTCGTTGAGATCGTCGAACGCAAGGGCGTCGGCCACCCCGACACGATCTGCGACGCCTCGCCGAAACCCTGTCGCGCGCGCTGAGTCGAGAATACTTGGCCCGCTTCGGCGAGATCCTCCACCACAACGTCGACAAGGCCCTGCTTTCCGCGGGCCGAGCCTCTCCAGCCTTCGGCGGCGGCAAGGTTGATGCGCCGATTGACATCTATCTCGCCGGACGCGCCGTAGCCCAGGTCGGTCGCGATCGCTTGCCGATCCGAGAAATCGCCGTCGGGAGCGCCCGAAATTGGCTGCGAGAGAACCTCCATGCGCTCGACGCCGACCATCATGTCCGAATTCGCCCGGTTCTACGCCCCGGATCGCAGGACCTGCGGGGCCTATTCCGCCGAAATGGCGGCCAAGCGCCTTTGGCCAATGACACGTCGATCGGCGTCGGCTACGCGCCGCTGAGCCCGCTGGAGCAACTCGTCGTGGCGGTAGAGCGCGGGATCAACCCGCCGACGCCGGGCGCCCGGCTTGCGGCGTGGGGCGAAGACGTCAAGGTCATGGGCGTCCGCATCGAGGGCGCCGTCGAACTCACGATCTCATGCGCCATGGTCGGGGCGAACCTGACGGGTTTCGCCGACTACCTGGCCGCCAAATCGGCCATCGAGAGCTTGGCGACAAAGACCGCGACCTCGCTGGGCTTCGCGTCCTGTGACGCGCGCGTCAATGCGGGTGACGACGTGGATGCCGGCGAGATCTATCTGACGGTCACCGGCACGTCTGCGGAGTCTGGCGACGACGGCCAGGTTGGCCGCGGCAACCGGGTCAATGGCCTGATCACGCCAGGCCGGCCGATGAGCCTTGAAGCGGCGGCGGGCAAGAACCCGGTCACGCATGTGGGCAAGCTTTATAATGTGGCGGCGAGCGAGATCGCGCGGCATGTCGCCGCCTCAGCTCCGGAGATCGCCCACGTCCGCTGCTTGATGGTGAGCCGCATCGGAAGCCCGATCACCGAGCCCGCCGTCGTCAACGTGCAGATCGAAAGCCGTGACGCCGGGCCGGCCGAACGCTTCAGGGCGCCGATCGAGCGCATGGTCGGTGAGGTGCTGTCGGGGCTCCCAGACCGCATTGAGGCCTTCGTCGCCGGACGACTCGACCTTTACTGAACCTCGCCGCGAGCCTCTGAGGCGGCAGCCCGGCGCCACCAAGTTTGATGATCGGGTTGCGGGTCATTGATGCGCAACGATCGCGGCGCGAAGCGGGTGGGCGTGCGCACTGCATCGGCCGCCTGGCGCGTCAATGAGATCGCCTCGCGCGGCGATCCCCACCCTAGCATATTGCGTCAGCGCCCGACGAACATCGGCGAACGACTGCGTAATGCTTGGCCGGCCGGAGCGTCATAAGTCCCAAGAGGGCCGTAGCGGGGTCCGGAAAGCGCTACTGCCAGGCGAGTTTCCGAAGGGCGGCCGTTTGAATTCGTCAGACGGAGCATGGAGCGCTCGTGTCCTCGCGAGAGATGCTGGCCGACTGGAACAATTCCGATGTCTTATAAATCCATCATGGCGCCCGTTCAGTCCGACGATGCGTCAGACGCGTGCCTCGCCGTCGGGATCGACCTCGCGAGGCAGTTTGAGGCGCGGCTGGTCGGCTTCGGCGCTCAGCTGTGGGAGACCACGACTGTCGTCGATGGTTATGACGACGGTATGCTTATGGCGGCGAAGTACGAGGCGGCTGAGCGGGAGTTGCAGGTGGCGGAGTGCAAATTCCGCACGGCCGCCATCGCGATCGAACAGGGCGTCCAGTGGCGCTCCATGATCAATTTCTCACAGTTCGCCATGACCGTGGCGGCCCGTGCGGCGGACCTGATCGTGGTGACCCAGCACCGGGAACATCTGACTTCGGCGTCGGCCATCCCCTCCCCCGGCGCCCTCGTCGTGCAGGCCGGACGACCTGTACTCGTCGTGCCGCCGACCGCAAGATCTCTTGATGTGACGACGGTCGTCGTGGCGTGGAAGGACACACGGGAGGCGCGCCGGGCGCTGGCGGATTCGCTGCCTTTCCTTCAGCGCGCTGCGCGAGTCATCCTCGTGGGAGTTTGCGAGGCAGGCTGTGACCAGACCACCCAGGTCGGGCTGGAGGATGTCGCCGAGGGGCTCCTCCTCCACGGAGTCAGGTCGGAGACGATCGTGCGACCCCGGGGAGACAGACCAGCCTCGGCGATCCTCTTGGAGATGGCCAAGGACTGGTCGGCAGATCTGATCGTCGCGGGCGGCTATGGTCACACCCGATTGGGCGAGTGGGTATTCGGTGGCTTCACCAAAGCACTCCTTAGGCAGGGCGATCGGGCGCTGCTGCTTAGCCATTGAAAGAGGCGCCGCGCGAGGACGCGCGGAGAGAGCGGCTCTCCTAAGCGCAGCATTTTGAAGATGAGGGCGAAGCTCGCCGCGGGTTATGGCCGTGTCTACTCCATCGTCTTGCGTCGAAGTGCTCTTCGCTCGTCTCAGCCTTGGTAGCGCGCACCACCCCGTCTCGAAGCTCCGGCGGCCATAGCGGGAGTAGAGCTTTAGCGGCTTGTCGCCCGGGAGGATCACTGAGGGATTCCGACGATTCCGAATGTAAGGCGAAAAGCTTCTCCCGCGTCATCAGCACGTCGGCGAAGCCCATCTCGAGCCTGCTTCGCCAGCGCCGGTGCGGGAGCAGACGTCATGGCGAGATTTATCGTTCCAAGAATGGTCGTGGCTCTGGCGCTGGCTGCTGCCGCCCTAGCATCGGGTCCAGGAGCGCGGGCGCAGGCCTTTGGGGACGACAGCTGGGGCGCGGCCGTGGCGCGTGGCCAAGGCGTCACCCCCCCGACCGCCAAGAGCACGCCCGACGCCGAGATCGCCTACTCGGATTTCATCGGCCATGTCGATCGCAACCACATCCGTCAGGTGGTGGTCGCCGGTGGGACGATCAGCGGCGAGCTGGTCAACGGATCGCGCTTCCACACCTTTGCGCCCCAGGATCCGGGCCTGATTCCTAGGCTGCTCGATCACCGCGTCCGGATCACCGTCGGCCGGCCCGGCGATGCACAGGTCTGGATGGGATGGCTTAGCATCTGGCTCCCGATGTTGTTGCTGGTGGGCATCACGGCCTATGCGATCTGGTCCTCGAAGCGCCAGCCCCAAGGCGGAGGCCGCGTGTTGGGTTTCGGTCAATCGCGAGCGAAACAGGTCGCCCCAGAGGCGCACCCCGTCACCTTTCAGGACGTCGCCGGCATCGAGGAGGCCGAGGTTGAGCTTCGCGAGATCGTGGAGTTCCTGAAAGGGCCGGAGAAATTCCAGCGGCTCGGCGGCAAGATTCCCAAGGGCTGCCTGCTGTCCGGTCCGCCGGGCACCGGCAAGACCTTGCTGGCCCGGGCCATGGCCGGCGAGGCGGGCGTGCCCTTCTTCTCGATCTCCGGGTCCGCATTCGTGGAGATGTACGTCGGCGTCGGGGCCAGCCGCGTGCGCGACATGTTCGCCCAAGCCAAGAAGACCGCGCCTTGCATTGTCTTTATCGACGAGATCGACGCCGTGGGCCGCCACCGGAGCGCGGGCCTCGGCGGGGGCAACGACGAGCGTGATCAGACGCTCAACCAGCTGCTGGTCGAGATGGACGGGTTCGACGCCAACCAGGGCGTCATCGTCGTCGCCGCCACCAACCGCCCCGACGTGCTCGACCCGGCCCTGCTAAGACCCGGCCGATTCGACCGCCAGGTGGTGGTCTCCGCGCCCGACGTGGCGGGCCGAGAGCAAATCCTGCGGGTGCATATGCGGGGCGTCCCGCTGGCGCCGGAGGTGGACCCTAAGCTCGTCGCCCGGGCGACGCCCGGCTTCTCTGGCGCGGATCTCGCCAACCTGATCAACGAAGCGGCGCTGCTCGCGGCGCGGCGGAACGCAGAGCACATCTCGACGGCTGAGCTTGAAGAGGCGCGGGACAAGATCCTCATGGGCGCCGAACGGCGCACCCTGGCCATGTCCGCCGACGAAAAGCTGACGACCGCCTATCACGAGGCCGGCCACGCCCTGGTCGCGCTCCACACGCCCGGCCACGATCCCTTGCACAAGGTGACCATCGTTCCACGCGGTCGCGCGCTCGGGGTCACCATGTCCTTGCCGGAGCGCGACCGCTACGGCCTCGCCCGGATCGAACTCGAGGCCAAGATCGCCATGATGTTGGGCGGGCGCGTCGCCGAGGAGCTGATCTTCGGCAAGGAACGGATCACCACAGGCGCGAGCGACGACATCCGCCAGGCCACATCCCTGGCGCGACGCATGGTCACCGAATTCGGGTTCAGCGATCGGCTCGGTCCGCTGCGCTATGGCGAGGGCGACCAGGAGACCTTCCAGGGCCACGGCCGCGCCAATCTCTCCGAGGCCACGGCGAGGATGATCGATGAGGAGATTCGGCGCATCGTCGAGGAAGGCGACGCCACGGCCCGCAAGGTGCTCACCAGACACGCGGACGAGCTTCGCCGCCTGGCCGAGGCGCTCCTCGAGCATGAAACCCTCTCGGGCGATGAGATACGCACGCTCCTCCGAGTCTGGCCGGCCGCCATCGCCCCCGGACGCCCTGTTGGTCGGAGTACGCGCGCGCCGCGTCAGCCCCGGCGATCGCGACCCGGTGCGGCTGCTTAGTGAGCGAGAACGTCGGTGGCGGGAGCCCGACCCGCGCGCGGGGCGAAGCTGAGCCGTGGAACGTCGCGCACCGCCCGTTCGCGCTGGCCGAAGTCGCGCCGCCAATCAGGCCACACCCTCGCGGGCGACCACCCCCGGTGGCTCGTGGCGACCACGGGACGAGGAAAACGGCCGCCACACAAGGTACAACGACATGATCGCGCCGCCGAAGCAGAACACTGAGATATAGGCGAAGGTGAAGAACAGATAGGTCACGAGGAATACAATGCTGACCAGCACGCCAAAGACCTTGGCGTCCTTGCTTGTGCTGAGCAACAACGGGGCGATGACGACCAGCAGGTAGATCGCGTAGGTGAACTCCCGACCGACGACGAGACCCAGCAATTCCGTCCCTCCATAACTGATCGCATGCGGCAAGAAACGGGTGACCAGCCAGCCATCATGGGCGAAGTACGGAATATACTGCAGTCCGCCCAGGAACCCGCCCAGGATGGCGAAGAGTAGGTAGAGAGGGTGGCGACGCGGCGGCTCGATGAAATAGCTCGCCAAAGGCACCCAGACTGGCCATGCCAGCCAGGAGAAGAACATGTATCCGAGCGAATACCGCGTCACCGCGACAAGATCATTGGCCTCTCCGGCGCGCCAGACCAAACCTTCGAGCAGTTGCTGAGCCGAGAACAGCAGGGGCAACGCCGCCAGGGCGAGATAGCGCCGATCGCCGCGCCAAGCGCGTCCCAGACTGACCACGCCGGCTGGGGCGAGCACTGCCGCCGCGGTGAAGCTGGCCGTCGCGGAAAAGCACATTCGTGGTCAACCTTTGTTTTTTGTTGTTCGCGGCTCAGAAGCTGTGCTTGAGCCAGGTGACTCCTGCTGAGGCCGCTCTGGCAGGTTCCCCGACTAGACTTCAGCTTGCAAGTCCTCCGAATCTCCTGTCGACGAACGCGGGGTCTTCCCGTTTGAAGTTCGGCCTTTCTGCGGCCACTGGCGGGGTTGCTGCTCGCGCCCCCGGGCCGAAATCTCCCGACCACGGCGGAAGACCAAAGCGCTTCATCGAGCAAGGCTCGCGTTTATCGCGAAGCGTTTCAGAGTCTCTTGGCCATCGGCGCGGTGGCCCGAAGGCTTGCGTTCACAACGACACCGGCGATGGGTTCGCCCGGAATCCGACAGCGCATCGCCGAAGATGCGGCGGGGTTGGTCCCGGGTGCCGATTCTCTTCGCATTGGCGTCGGCGCGGGGCCGGTGCTTCCCGCCACCGAAGAGCGGGCGTTGCTGGAGGCCGTGTACGGCCTCTCGAGATCCGAAGGGGTGACAAGCGGTCTCAGGAGCCTTGTGATGCCGGTGTCGGCCGGGCGCCGACGTGCTTACGCGCGGTCGGCCAAGCCGTTCGGTGTCAGCCGGCGCGATTATCATCAGGAGGGCTGTGTCTCGATCAGGGCATTGGGCAGCTCGTCGGGGTTCTCCGGTCCCGCAGGAAAGTGCTCCGTGAGGAGACGGCCGCAACGCTCGATGGCGGCCACCAACCCCCTGCCAGGGTCTCCCACCTTCACGCCTGACAGGAGATCTTCGATCGCCTTGTCCCAAGCCGCGGCGCCGACCTTGGCGTTGATCCCCGAATCGGCGAGCACCTCAGCCCTGCGGTCTTTCAGGGAGACGAAGATCAGCACGCCGGTATGCTCACGGGTCTTGTCCAGGCCGCGCGCAAAGAACTGTTCCAGGGCGCGTTCGCGCACCCGGGTCCGCTTCAAGGCGGGCGGGGTCAACGCCCGACGGACTGGCGAAAGCGACACGAGCGCGAAGATGCTCGCGAACAACAGGCATTGCAGCAGCGCGTAACCGGTGAGGGCGGTCAGCACGGCGGCATGCATGGCCGCCACGTGAGCCGCCGACCACCCGCCGAGCGCATAGTCGAAGTGTCCCGCGGCGCGGGCGACGGCGAGGGCGAGCAGGGGGAGCAGCAGCGCTCCGGTCGCCGCCCAGGCCAAAGGGACTTCGGCATAGGTCGCCGCCTCGTCCGTCACTGAGCAGACAATCTCGCCGCGCGTCGTCGCCTCGGCGGCTGCGATGGCCCGTTCGATGCGATCATGGTCATCTCGACTTAGCAGCATTCTACCAACCCCCTGAGGCGCCGCCGCCTCCAAAAGAGCCGCCGCCGCCGCGGAAGCCGCCGCCGCCGCGACCGCCACGCCCGTGGCCGGAGCCGCTCATCATCAGCAGGAGCAGCGGCAGCATCCAAAGGTCCATGCGATGGCCGGGTCGGCCCGTAATCGTCCCAAACAGCCCGAGCAGCACCCACAGCCCGAGGAGAACCAGAATCACCGTCGGCACCGAGCCCGTCGAGGTTCTCTGCGGCTCGGCGCTGGCCGCGACCCTGGCCTTGGCCTGGTCGTCCGGCAGCGACAGTTGCTCGATCAGCGCGTCGGCGCCGGCGACGACGCCGCCTTCGAAGTCCCCCGTCCGAAACCTGGGCAAGACCCGGTCCTGCAGGATGACCGTCGAGAGCGCGTCGGTGAGCACCCCCTCCAGCCCGTAGCCGACCTCGATGCGGACCCGGCGCTCCTTCGGCGCGACGATCATGAGCACGCCCGTGTCGCGGCCCTTCTCGCCAATCCCCCAGGCGCGGCCAAGCTGGTAGCCGTAGTCCTCGATCTCGTAGCCTTGCAGCGACGGGACGGTGACGATCACCAGCTGCCGGGAGGTCTTGGCTTCGAGCGCCTCGAGCTTGGTGGTCAGCGCCGCCTTTGTCGGTGGCGACAGGATGTTGGCGTCGTCGACCACCCGGCCGGTAAGGCTGGGAAAGGTCGGAGCCGCCACCGCCACCGATCCCCAGAGCAGCAGTCCCGCAAGCAGAGACAGGACCGCCGCCAGGACAGGGCGACCCCGCGCGGTCATTGGCCGGGGGCGCGCGGTGCGGGGGCGGAGTTCGCCGCCGGCGGCGGCGCGAAGCTGACACTCGGCGCGGCCTGGGACGTCTCGGCGGCCTGGAACAGCTGCATCGGTTTGGCGGAGGAATAGGCGGTCTTGGCCCAGATGATGGTGGGGAATGTGCGCAGGCTGGTGTTGTAGTCGCGCACCGCTTCATTGTAGTCGCGGCGAGCGACGGCGATCCGGTTCTCGGTCCCCTCCAACTGGCTCTGAAGGGCCAGGAAGTTCTGGTTGGACTTCAGATCGGGATAGTTCTCGCTGATCGCCAACAGACGACCAAGCACGCCGGTGAGCTGGTTCTGGGCCGCCTGGTAGCGCTGGAACGCCGCCGGGTCGGTGACGGTCGAAGCATCGACCTTGACCTGGGTCGCCGAAGCGCGGGCCTGGGTGACCTGGATGAGCACCGTCTTCTCCTGCGCCGCGTAGCCCTGCACGGTGGCCACCAGGTTCGGGACCAGGTCGGCCCGCCGCTGGTACTGGCTCTGGACATCCGCCCATGAGGCCTTGGCCTTTTCCTGCTTGGTGGGGATGGTGTTCACGCCGCAACCGGCCAGCAGGACCGGGAAGAGCATCAGCGCTCCGAGACGTGCGAAACGTCGCATGAAATTGCTCACATCGGTCTCCTGTAAAGCCGTTTCGGTGAAGCCTGATGTGGCCGCCCCAGGTTGAGAGACGCGACCAGGATTTCCGCATTACAGTCAGCCCTTCGGCTCGACCGCTGTCGGAGGAGGAAGACGGTCGAGCCGTCGGTTGGGCGCTGGCCGGGACCCGGAGGGCTTTGCGTCCGGTGACCACGCGCTCTGGCGGGCCCATCGCGGCGCCACAGTTGTTGAGGCGGCATGAAGAAATGCGCGGGAAGGCTCCGGTGGCCGCGCGCTCGCGTAATGAGCCGAGGTTCGGTGCGTCAGTTGGGATGCCCGGGGTCGCTGAAGACCTGAAGGCCGGGCGACAGGAGGAGGCTCATATGGCTCACCCAGATCATCGGACGCTCCGCGCGCCAGCCCAGCTGGACATGGCCGTGGACACCGGGCTGCGGCGTTTCATGCTCGGCGTCTACAACAAGGTCGCACTCGGCCTGCTGCTCTCGGCGGCGCTCGCCTATCTGACCAGCATGGTCCCGCCCGTGCGCGACGTCATGTTCCGGCTGGCGCCGGACGGGCGGTTCGCCGGCTACACTCTGCTCGGCACAGTGGTCGCATTCGCCCCGCTGGTCGTGCTCCTCGGATCGATGTTCGCGATGCGACGGCCCACGGCCCGTGGCGCGGGTCTCCTCTTCTTCACCATCAGCGCCTTGATCGGCGCCTCCTTGGGGGTTCTCGGGCTCGTCTACACAGGCGCCTCGCTGGCCAGCACCTTCCTGATCACGGCGGCGGCGTTCGGCGCGCTCAGCCTGTTCGGCTATACGACCAAGAAGGATCTCTCGGGGTTCGGAAGCTTCCTGCTGATCGGGCTGGTGGGACTGGTGCTGGCCTCGCTCGTGCGAATGTTTTGGAACCCGCCCGGTTTCTCGTTCCTGTTCAGCGTGATCGGCGTGCTCATCTTCGCCGGGCTCATCGCCTATGATACGCAGCGCCTCAAGCTGACCTATCATGACCTGGGCGGAGACACCCCCGCCCTGGGCGCGGCGAGCAGCTATGGCGCGCTCAGCCTGTACCTGGATTTCATCAACCTCTTCCAGTTCCTGCTCAACCTGTTCGGTCAACGCCGCTGAAGCCGCGTGTAAGGCTCCTTGCTGGGGTGCGTCAGACGCAGGTGAGCGCCAAGTCGGCGTCTTCCAAGGAGATCACACCATGAGATTCATCATCGCGGGCGTCGCGGCGGCTCTGCTGAGCGGGACCGCCGCCATGGCCCAGGACCACGCGGCCCACCATCCGGGCGTCACCGAGGCGCGGGCCAAGGCGGCTGACGCCAAGCTCCATGAGGAGTGCAAAGCCTACATGGGCCGAATGATGGACCCCAAGCAACCGCACGATCATACGCGCGACAAGATGGGCATCGCGAGCTACCCGAACGGCAAGCCGCTCTCCCCTGCCGAGATGAAGGCGATGCACGACAAGTGCCAGGCGATGATGGACAAGCCGGCCGACGCCGCCCCGGCGCCTTCGGCGCCGCGCTGAAGAGGGGGCGCGCCGCCGGCCGCCGTGGGCGGTTGGCGGCGCGTCTCATGCCACGCCCGCTGCCGGCGGCGGAGTCAGCACTAGGACCGGGGCGAAACCGCCGCCGGGCGTGCGCATATTCGTCGTCTGGCCATGGTAGAGTCGGGCAGCCGTCAGGAGCACGGACCCGCCGTAAGTGTAGAGCCTGACATCGACCTTGAGCCGAACCGGCTCGCCGTCTCGCCTAACAACGCGCTCGCCAGGCGGCGCGTAGGCCTGGGCCACATAGTCAGCAGCGAGGATCTCGCCCCAGACCCGACGGGTCAGCTTTGCTCCGCGATAGGCGGCCTTGCTCGCATGTCCTCGCGCGGGCTTGAAGAACCAATGGTTGCGCTCTGACCAGAGACGATCGGCGTTGTTCGGGGTCAGACGCACCGTGCGTAGGACGGCGCGCGCTAGCGTCTCCCCGTGGTGGCTCGCCAATCCCCAGGCGGCCAGCTGCTCACGGTCGGAGAGGAGGGTCAGGTTTCGCTTATCGGCATAGAGCGCATAGACGTGGGGGTTCGGCGTCACGACCACCCTGCCCGTGTCGTAGGCGCGCCGCAGCACCGCGTGGCCGGGCTCTTCCAGCCAGAAGTCCACGAGACGATTGTAGACAAGGTCGACTGGTTCGCCGCCGCATAGGAGCTGATCACCCTGGAGCTTCAGCTCCTGCGGATCTGCGATGACGGTCTCCAGGCCTGACGTTCGCAGGAGCGCCTGCGCGAGCCTGAACTCCCCTCGCAATGGCTGCGATCCGGGGTCATCGTCGACGATGGCGATGCGCCGCGGCGCGCCCGCGCGGCCCTGACGGCGCCACTCCTCGCGGAACATCCGGGCGACCTGCCCCTCGAAGACCTCTGCCGCAGCCTCACTTCGATCCAACAGATCGTCGCCGCAGCAGGCGTGCTGAGCCCGCGCCATCAGGGCGTTGAGGAAGGCGCCGCCGGCGTTGGTGTTGATCTCGATCAGCTTCGGGCCGTCCGCGCTGAGGTGGAAGTCGTAGCCCATGAAGACCCCCAAGGGTCCGGGATCTGGGCGCGCCGACTCGGGCGCCCAAGCGAGCGCCGCCGCCCGATAGTCCGGCAGAGGCCCTGCCGCCTCGACAGCAGCGACCACGCCCGACATCTGTCGCAGCAGATCCGCTTGGAGGAACACCGGCGAGTTCGCGAAGAGCCAGGGATGGGTTTCGCCCAGAGCCTCGCCGAACCCGGGTTCGCCCACCGTCGCGTCGAGGGTCTGGTTCAACAGGCGCCGGTCGAGGGTGGTGCAGAAGCAGGCCTCGTTCAGGCGATCCGCCGCAGTCGTGTCCATTGCTGCGCGCGCGTCATCCATGTTGGCGAGGTTCCTTCATTCTCGGGGCCGCGGCGTCGCCTCCGCATCGGCGACGACCCGTTTCACCGCCACGAAGCTATCAGGGCTGACGGAAATGGAGTCGATGCCCCTCTCCACCAGGAAACGTGCGAATTCCGGATGGTTGCTGGGCGCTTCGCCACAGATGCCGACCTTCGCGCCGGCCTCCCCGGCCGCGCGCAGAACCTCTCCGATCATCCATTTGACCGCCGGATCTTGCTCGTCGAAAAGCTCCGCCAACTCGCCGGAGTCGCGGTCCACCCCGAGCGTCAGCTGGGTGAGGTCATTGCTGCCGATCGAAAAGCCGTCGAAGCGCCGGGCGAAGTCGGCCGCGAGGACCACGTTCGAGGGGACCTCGCACATGACGTAGACCTCCAGGCCGTCCTTGCCGCGCTCCAGCCCGTTCTCGGCCATGACCGCCAGCACCCGGTCCGCCTCGGCGGTGGAGCGGCAGAACGGGATCATGACCACGACATTGCGCAGACCGATCGTGTCCCGCAGGCGCTGGATCGCGCGACATTCCAGCGCGAAGCCCGGCTGATAGCGTGGCGAGTAGTAGCGAGAGGCGCCACGGAAGCCGAGCATCGGATTCTCCTCCCGTGGCTCGAAGGCCGCGCCGCCGATCAGGTTGGCGTATTCGTTGGTCTTGAAGTCGCTCATCCGGATGATGACCGGTTTGGGATGGAACACCGCCGCGATGCGCGACAGGCCGCGCGCAAGGCGCTCGACGAAGTATTCCGTCTTGTCCTCGTAGCCGACGGTGATTTCCTCGATCGCGTGCGCGGCGGCTTCGTCCTTCAGGCCGGCGAAATTGACCAGCGCCATCGGGTGGACGCGAACGTGGTTGCTGATCACGAACTCCATGCGCGCCAGGCCGACGCCGTCGGCCGGCAGCCGCCACCAGCGAAACGCGGTCCCGGGGTTGGCCAGGTTGAGCATGATCTGGGTGCGCGTCGCTGGCAGGCCCTGCAGGTCCAGCGCGGTCTGCTCGATCTGCGCCGTTCCCTCGTAGACGAACCCCTGCTCGCCCTCCGCACAGGAGACGGTGATCTCCTGGCCGTCATGCAGCACCTGGCTCGCGTCGCCCGCGCCGACGATGGCCGGCAGGCCGAGCTCACGGCTGACGATCGCCGCGTGCGAGGTCCGGCCGCCGTGATCGGTGACGATCGCCGCCGCGCGCTTCATGATCGGCACCCAGTCCGGGTCGGTCGACGTCGTCACCAGGATCGAACCATCGATAAAGCGACCGATATCATGCGGGCTTTCCAACAAGCACACGCGGCCGGCCACTGCCGCCTCGCCAATGGCGAGGCCAGTCGCCAGCAGCGAGCCCTTCGAGCTGACCGAGTAGGTGTGCAAGGCCGCCGCGTCCCTGCGGGACTGCACGGTCTCCGGACGCGCCTGGACGATGAAGAGCTCGCCGCTCTCGCCGTCCTTGGCCCATTCCATGTCCATCGGGACGCCATAATGATCTTCGATGACGCAGGCCCATCGCGCGAGGGCCAGAATCTCCGCTTCGGCGAGCACGAAGCTCGCCCGTTCGCGGCGTGAGGTGGCGGTGCGGCGGGTCGGCGTTTCGCCCGTCGACGCGTAGATGAGCTTCTCGGCCTTGGCGCCGAGCCGCTTCTCGAGGATCGGCGTCACCCCGGATGTATCGAGGAGCGGCTTGAAAACCTGGTATTCATCAGGGTCGACCGCGCCTTGCACCACCATCTCGCCAAGTCCCCAGGCGGCGTTGATGAGCACCACCCGATCGAAACCGCTCTCGGTGTCGAGGGAGAACATCACCCCGGCGCCCGCGCGATCGGACCGGACCATCTGCTGGACCCCGATGGACAACGCCACCTTGAGGTGATCGAAGCCTTTGGCGATCCGGTAGGAAATGGCCCGGTCGGTGAAGAGGGAGGCGTAGCAGCGCTTGCACGCGTCCAGCAGCACGGCCTCGCCCCGGATATTCAGGAAGCTCTCCTGCTGGCCGGCGAAACTGGCGTCCGGCAGATCCTCGGCGGTGGCGCTGGACCGCACCGCCACGTCGGCGTCCGAGCGGCCGATCCGGCCGCAGAGCGTGCGGTAGGCTTCGACGATGGCGGCGGCCGTCTCCTCGGGCCATCGGCCCGCCAGCACCGCCTCGCGCAGACGGTGTCCCACAGTCGGCAAGGGCGCGCGTCCCTCGGCCAGGTCGGCGACGCCGCTGGCGATCACGTCCCTCAGCCCATTGACGTCCAGGAAGCGCCAGTATGCCGCAGCCGTCGTGGCGAACCCCGGTGGCACGCGCACGCCTTGGCTTGTGAGGTTGGACACCATCTCGCCGAGCGAGGCGTTCTTGCCGCCCACCTGCGCCACGTCGCCGCGCCCGAGCTGCTCGAAACGGGCGACCCAATCGGAATTCAGTTTCATCTTCACATCTCACTTTCAGCTGTGCGGCGCGTCGTCCGCGCAGGCCGGGGCCGCACAGATCAGGGGTTCGGAGGCCGCGCGCCGCGCGACGAGGGCGGGCGGATCACTGGCGGGACCCGACCGTTCGAGCGCCTGGTCGAGACGCGCCGATTGCTGGGCCTTGGCGCAGGCTGCGCCGTGCTCGCCAGTCGTCGGCGATGACTTGGCTTGTCTATGGGCCCGGTCTCGCATTCAGCGGCTCCTCAAACTCGGCGCTCATAGGCTGTGAGCGTCGCTCTCGGCTAGACGCGGCGCTGGCCGAGCGCTTACACGCTTGGGCCGTCTCAGAACCGCAGGACGAGGATGAGGGCGGCCGCCGCCACGGCCGCCAGACTGGCGCCGCCCATCAGGAGGCCGTGCTTTCGTCCGCCGACAATGGCCGCAATAGCCGCCTTCGACAGCGTATTGGACGCCACAGCCAGGCTCACCGCCAGCACGGCCGCCGCCAGCACCAGGTCGCGCCCGGCAAGCTCGGAGACCGACAGGGTCAGGGCGTCCACGTCCGCCACGCCGGACAGCGCCGCCAGACCGTAGACGCCGATCGCGCCAAAGGCGCGCGCGAGCACCTTGCCCAGCAGCATGATCAGCGCGATCAGCGCGGCGAACTTGAGGGCTGCGCCCAGCTCGAGCGGGTTGGCCAACGTCGTGATCGTCTGCGGGCCAGCGCCCGCCGGGCGCCGGGTCATCAGGAGCGCCCCCGCCGCGCCCAACACCAGGGCGAAGGCGCCCATCGGCCACGCGAGGGCGAAAGCGAGCGGTCGATTGACGGCGGCTGCGAGCACGAGGACGCGCAGAGCCATCAGACCGCTGGAGATGAGGCTGCCCCCCGCGAGCCACGTGCAGAGCGCCGGGTTTGAGCGCACCAGCCGCGCAAAGCTCAAGGTCGTCGCCGTCGATGAGGCCAGGCCCCCGG
>Ga0075444_10000391_pt1 | contig 26297 bp, 19 predicted proteins | sample CoawatmetaG01DNA_FD_76836 | JGI IMG/M metagenome (GOLD analysis project Ga0075444, IMG submission 76836) | Marine microbial communities from the West Antarctic Peninsula - Coastal water metaG017-DNA | ecosystem: Environmental > Aquatic > Marine > Coastal | place: Atlantic Ocean: West Antarctic... | reverse complement strand
GTCAGATGCCCTATATAAGTTGAAAAGCACAAATTAGTTTAGGATTCCAAGTAGTTAGTTTAGTTGTTGATTCAGCCCATTTTTAAGGCCCACTGCAAGTAAGATAAATTGTCACGCACCGACCAGTCTGGACGGCCCCAACCGTGTCCTTCTTTCCATTTAACATTGAGGAGAGCGTCAAATCCTCTCTGTTGGCAAGCTGCGGCAAATTTATAGGAATGCCAGGGAACTACCCGGTTGTCACCGGCTGAGGCATTTATTAAAAGATGGGGGAAGTCAGATGTCTTGACTTTTAGTTTGGCCACTTGGTGGTAAGGAGAGTAAGTGCGCAGAGCCTCAAATTCGCGCTTAATTTCCACCGATCCATATTCGCTTTGCCAGGCCCAGCCAAGACCATGGAAGGAAAACTTAAGCATATCGAAGAGGCCGTTGTAGGCAAGCGCTGCTCCAAATAGCTCTGGTCTTTGGCAAATTACTGCACCGACTGTCAGACCGCCGTTGCTGGCGCCGCAAATCGCTATTTTCTTCGCTTGGGCCAGATGGTTGCTGCTCAGCCACTCGGCACTAGCAATGGTGTCATCATAGGTGCGCTGCTTGTGCTCTTTTGTTGCGCTTGAATGCCATTGGGCACCGAGTTCATCTCCACCTCTTAAGTAGGGCTGTGCCCAGATACCGCCCATAGCAAGCCAGGTTGCTGTTTGGTAAGAAAAATGTGGTAGGTTAGCAATGCTAAAACCACCGTAGACAGACAGAATGGTAGGGTTCTTGCCATTGAATGTGGTGCCTTTTAGATAGGCAATATTCATCGGCACCATAACTCCATCTTTACTTTCTACCTGTACTATTCTTTGCACCACTCGTTTGGCCATCGAATAATTAGGCTGATGCAATACAGTGGTGCTGCTGCTTATTAAATTATGGCGGTATATGGTCTTAGGCATGGCAAAGTTTTCGAGACTGAAAAAGATGTTTGAGTCGTTGAAGCTAGTTGATAGTGAACTCAATGTTCCTTCAAAGGGTAGTTCGATTTCACTGAGTTGTTTACCAGCAAGGTCAAATTGTAAGAGTCTCGCTCTACCTTCGTGATCAAGGCTAGAGCTGATTATTCGGTCATGCAATAGGCGTACATCTTGCATGGCAAATTGACTTTCTTTGATTACTTCTCTGATGCTTTTTACGCTTAAATGGCCATAGTCGAACTCTAGAGCTAAGACCCTTCCTCTTGCCGCTCCGTGATCGGTTTTGATGTAGATTTTGCCGTTAACTTCTCCCAATAAAGAGTAATAACCAGGCTTGCGGGGAAAGAGTTGGCAGACTTTGCCGCTAGTTAGAGACTTAATTGCCAGACGATTATGCAGCTTCCCGGCTGGCCATTCTGAAATTAGTACGTGTTGGCTGTGCTTCAAGGCAGAGAGATCTACCCATTCAACCTTTCCCGGGTCATGAACAATTTTGTCTTTCTTTTGTTGGTCACCGAGTCGATGAAAATAGATGGCAGCGCCTTTAGTATAGTTCGGCTCCGCGCTGGTGCTAGTGCTAGTGTGAGTGCTAGTAATAGAGCGTCGATAGAATAGGCCACGTTTTCTTGGGTGAAAACTAATAGAACCAGAGGGTACTTCTTCTATTATGTCGGGCAGATCTTTTCCACTATTAAGGTCTCTCACCCGCCAGGTCTCAAAATCGGAACCGTTTTTTGATAGGCCATAGGCTAGCAGATCGCCTTTGCTATTAACTCTATAGTCGCTCAGCCAAGAGCTTGAATCTCCCAGTTTCTTAGCAGCGAAAATAATCTTGGCTCGTTTACTCATGGGGCCAGTTAGAGAGCCGTTGCTGCTAACTGCCAGTGCCCTTTTGATGGTTGTGAAGCCCGATTTGTCGGTACTGACATAAAAATAGTATTGGCCAGCTCTAAAGGGAACACTGTGTGGTTGGGCAAAAGCTGCCTGATAGAATTCTTTAGGCTTTTTATAGCTGGCAATCATTGCTAGAAGTCTCAAGCGAGTTAATAGCGCTTGCTTTTCTAGCCAATTATTTGTCGCTTCACTTGTTTCTTCCAGGCTTGCGAAAGGGTCCTTAATGCGTTTTTCGCTCAATATATAGCTCTTGGTTTTGCCTTGTGGCGCTGGTTGTTTAAGACCGTCATTGAAGCGACGTTGCATTCTTTTGGCCATCTGCTTGAGCAGCGCTCTTTGAGTGTCAGTCTGGATCCATACTGCTGTATCAATTAATGCCTCGATAATATATTTGAGCAGTTCTATAAAACCGGCTTGGCTTGCATCTAAATGAGTGATGGCATTGTTGAAGTCTTTCAAGACCAGGAGAAATTTAGTCTGGCCCTGGCAGCGAGCGGCATTGGCAGCACAGGAGTAGAGAAAGCAAAGTCTATTGTCGCCGTCGGCAAAACTTTTCGCCAGCCGCTGTGCGCCTTTTATATATTGGCTGCGCGCCAGACTGTAATTTCGGGCGCGGTATGCTCGCTCTCCGAGCTTGCGAATATCGCTGTAGAGAGCGCTAGCTGTTTTCTCTTTGCTTTTTTTGGCCATTTTTAGATGCAGCTATTTTTGAAATGCAGCTATTTTTGAAATGCAGCTACGGTTCGCTTCATGGTCTTGACGAATTCCGGATTTTTGAGAGCAACAGAGCCGGCGTAGATGCAGGCGCCAACCAGGCCAATCATGAGAAATTTAGTTATGCCCGGATAGGCCTGACGGTTCATAGACTCTTTGGCACGGTTGCTGAAGCCAGGCTTAGCATGCCTACCGGTATTGGTCTGTGATTTCGCTGGCACAAGCTTGCTACCAGCGCTGATGCGCATGCGAGCATACTCGGCTGCTGAAGGTAGTTGGCGCTGACAGGAAATACAAAAGCGGATCATCGAGCGCACTGGTGCTTGGCAGTAGGGGCAGTTGGCGTAAGGTAAATTTGATTCAAGTTCTTCTTCGTGTTCCACCACTGCCTGGGGACGAGGTCCGAACACCGCACTCATCACTCGTGAAATCCAGCTGCGTTGGGCCTCTTCCGCTGCAGCGTCGCCATTGTTGTTATTGTTGTTATTATTAACAGCACCGTTGTTATTGGAGAAATTAACGACGTCGTGGCCGCCAGTCTGGATGCTGGTCTTGCTGTAGTTTGAATCTACCTGGGTATTGGTAGCAATTTCCATGGCTGTTTGATTGTTTATGGCATTTAAGTGCCCTTCAGCAGCCAATCCCAGGGTGGGGTAGGAGCCGGTCATCAGGGCCTCGGCTTCGCTCTCCATATCTTTGAAGTCGGCAATTTCCATGCGATGCTTATACGATTTGAGCTTAATGCCATCTCGTGCAAGGGCCTCGTGAAGCTCTTTGCCAAATTCTTGAATATCTTGCTGTCTTTGTTCTGGTTCTTTGGCCAGTGCCTTGTTCAAGACATTGGTGACCTCGGTACAGACTTTAAAATCGGTTGATGCCTGTGAAAAAGGCGTGGGCGTGCCGTATAAGTGGCAGTCCATCATTTCAATTGCCGATTTAGCTTTGTAGGGCAGGAAGCCTGAGAGCGATTCATAAGCAACAATTGCCAGCGAATAGATATCGGAGCGGGGGTCAACAGCCGAAGCGGCTAAACACTGCTCTGGGCTCATATAGGGTGGGCTGCCGCAGACGTCCCCAGTTTTGGTGATGGTATAGGCATCTTGAGTTTTCGGTTCCTTTAGCTTGGAAAGGCCAAAGTCAACCAGGGTCACCCAATCTCCCGTGGGAGCATTGGATGAAAGCACAATATTTTCTGGCTTAAGGTCGCGGTGAACAACGTCGAGAGAATGGGCAGCAGCTAGTCCATCTACGATCTGGCCAAAAATTCGATCAGCCCTTTCGAAGGAAAGTGGTCCGTTGTTTTTTAGTTCGTCTTTGAGGCTCACTCCTTGGAGGTAGTCCATCACCAAAAAGGGTTGGCCTTGAGAGCTCATGCCAAAGTCGTAGAGTGTGACGATATGGTGGTGTTTTACCTGTGAGACCGTTTTTGCTTCGCGATAAAAACGCTTTACGGCTTCTGAGTCTGACACCATATGTGAGTGCAGCATCTTAATGGCCATGAGCTTATCCATTTGCTCCTGCCGGGCTTTATAGACAACTCCCATGCCGCCGCGACCAATTACCGATACTATCTCATAGCGGTCGCCTAGTCTCGTGCCAACAAGCGGGTCACGATCTCCTGATTTCAGCAGGCTGGAATCAGCAGGACATCTTTCAAGACCATCTTCGTATTCTGAGTAGCACTCAGGACAGGACTTCACAGCCTAAACTCCAAGCCATTAGTAAAAACAAAAACAACCGCCTATATTCTGGTATTCCCCTAAAAGCAATGAATATCCTCAAATTAGACGGCCAATTATTGAGTTACTTATAGGTATTCCCTGCCGTGTAATCTTCAGCTTGCCGTCTGATAATTCAAGCAACTTTTGCTCACATAAGTAGTCGATTTCGCTGCCTTGGGTGGCCAGTAAGTCGACCTCATAGTCTTGTTCAAATTGTTTCAGGTCAATTCCTTGAACCAGTCGCAGGCCAAGCATTATGCCTTCTTTGATACAGGTTTTGGCGTCAATTATTTCGCTCACTTCATCGGTCAGTGGGCTGCGCATATATTTTTTCAAGGAGCGCAAATTGGCGCTGCGCACCCCGTCAACATAGCGGTGGGCCCCGACACCGAAGGCAAAATAGGGGGCATTGCGCCAATAGGTGAGGTTGTGCTGAGACTGCTGGCCCGGTTTAGCAAAGTTTGAGACTTCGTACTGCTGATAATTATGAGACTCAAGTGTTCTCACCAGGGCCTCATACATTTCAACGCAGTGGTCTTCCGATGGATAGCTTGCTGAGTCGCGAGGAAAACGACTGAGTAAAGGGGAATTTTTAGCAATTTCTAGGCCATAGGCAGAGATGTGTTGAATCGAAGGATACCGCTCGGTTAGTTCGATAGCTGCATCTAAGGTGGCTTGCCAGCTAGCGAGGGTTTGGGTGGGTAGGCCATACATAAAGTCGATGCTGATACTCTCAAAGCCGGCTTGATGGGCAATTGCTACTCCGGCAACGGCTTCCGCCACGCTATGATCGCGGCCGATGGCACTAAGCTCGGCATCAGACAGTGATTCGATGCCAATTGAAAGACGGTTGATCCCGATTTCCAGCCACTCTTGTGCTTTTTGAGCTGTAATGGCGTGCGGGGTGGTTTCTAGGGCAATTTCAAGTTCACCAGGCTTTAGACCTGTTTGCAGCGGTGCAAATTTTAGAAGCTGTTTGTGAATCATGGCGATGTTGCTGGGCTTTATTAGCCCAGGGGTGCCGCCGCCATAAAAGATAGTTTTGAGGCTGAGCGCCTCTTGGCGCTGGCTTAACCGCGACTCAATTTCACCGGCTAGAATCTGGCAATATTCGTCTTCTAACTCGATTAGGCCAGCAAAGGCTGCAAAATCGCAAAATTCGCACTTATGGGTGCAAAAAGGAATGTGGATATAGGCGCTCTGCGGACATGGCTTTGGCTTCACTTTCTTTCTGGGTTTCTGTTGGTATCATTGGCAATGTAGTGCGTTGGCAATGATTGTAGCGAGAAACCTAGTCATTAAGCGAAATTTCAAGTTGTGTAAGGGCCGTTCAGCAGTTATCACTTACTGCTTAGCCCTGGCCGTTAGTTTTTCCTTCTTGTCGCCAATTGCTCAAGGGGCAAGCCCTAAGTCTAATGGCTCTAGTCCAGATCCAGCCAGCCCAGATAGTTCCAGGCCAGATAGTTCCAGGTCAGATACTTCCAGGCCAGATACACCTAGCCTTTCGGTGGCCCAGTCGGCCCTCTTGAAGCTCATGAGTAGCAAGCCGGCTAGCGTCGATTTGCGCTCCATGGGCGATTTGATGATTCAATTGCGGCGCAAGATTACCGATGATCCCTATGATGAAAATTTAAGATTAAGGCTGGCCAGTTATCTTTATCTCGCCGGCGACTTAGAAGGCTCAGCCTCTGAGATGAAGCGGGCTGTGGCGATTGCTCCCGAAGATTATTTCGCCCACATGGTTTTGGCTAAAATCCTTGACCATAGCGGCGATGAAGCCAATGCTGAGTTGGAATTTAAGCGCGCCATGCAGCTTAAGCCTGGTTCAGCTGAAAGCCACGAATATTATGCCGATAGTCTTTTTACCAGGGCTGAGGTTTCTCAGGCTGTGAGCGAATACCGCCTTGCTACTCAGCTCAAACCAAGCGCCAGTAACTTTTCGGGCTTGTCCGAAGCCCTTTTGGCGACCCACGATATCAGTGGCGCTATCAAGGCGGCCCGTCAGGCAGTTTCAGTTGAGCCTAGTTCGGCCCGGGCTCATGTGGTTTTGACCAAGGCATTATTGACCTCCGGCGATTATCACCCCGCTCTGCGCACCGCCAGGCAGGCAAGTTTGCTCGAACCGGCTTCGGCGGAGAGCCATCTGGCCCTGGGGCGGGCACTTTACGCCAACAAAGACAAGAACGGTGCCGTAGAGGAATTTCGCCAGGCTGTGCGCCTTGACCCCCTCAATGCTCAGGCCCGCAATGACCTTGGATATGCTTTGTACGGCCGAGGGGATGTCTCTTCTGCCGTTTCCGAATTGCGTTTGGCCCTGCGCCTCAATCCACACCTCGGAGAAGCAAGAAATAATCTTGAAATCGCCATATATGGCTTAACTGGCAATAAACGACCATAAGTTTAAGGAAATACTGAGGTATTCAAGTTAGAATGGCGCTGCTTGGAAAAGCAGTTATCGGAGGCACCCTTAGTGCAATTCAAAGGCCAAAAGCCCGCACTTAATTTGTTGATATCGCAGGCGGTATCACTATCGCTACTCTGTGCTTGTGCTTTTACAGCTTCACCTCTGCCGGCTCTGGCTGAAGATGGTGATCATAATCCTGTTGGTGACAGTTCTAGCCCAAGTTCTAGCTCAAGCTCTAGTAGTAATTCTAAGCCGAGTGGGCTTTCTTACTCACCAGTGAGCAGTGGCTCAGCTAGTGGTCCAGCCAATCTTTCTGATTCGGATTTCGGCTCAGACTCTAAGTCTAGTTCAGGAGAATCTGACAGTGACGGTCGTAAGCTCGCTCAAGGGTCGATGCGCTCAGTAACGCGCAATTCGCTTCCTGGGGTGACGGGAACTGTAAAAATTCGTCGTCCTTTCCAGCTTTTTGCCCAGACAGAAGAAGGTCGTCAGTTAATTCATCATTTGAGTTTCCGCGACACTCCAGTAAAAGACGTCATTACTGAAATTGCTCGCCGTGGCAACGTCAATATCATCATCGACAAGTCATGCAGCGGCAAAATTACTGGCGATCTACGCGACGTCAATCTCAATGAAGCGATGGACAATGTCTTAGCCGCCGCTGGTTTGCAGAGTCGTATGCTCGATAACAAAACCATTGTGGTAGGCTCGACTCAGGCAATGGTGCAGCTGGGTCTTAACAGACCAATGGCGCGAGCCTTCAAACTTAGCTATTCACACCCATATGATGTCGCCGCCTTGCTTTCGGCTTCAATTTTCAATAAAGGCTATTTGCCAGATTTTAAGACCACCACTAAGCGACAGCTGGCAAATGAATCTACCGATGAAACAGCAAGCGAGAAGAAAGGCTCTGGTCAAGGCGGAGATTTAAATGGACCTTCAGTGGAGAACACTGGCGAGAAAACCAGTGATCGGGAAGGAAGCAAGAGTGATACAGACACCACTCAGAGTTATTCATTAGAGACCCAACCTCGCACTCTGCGTGGTACCAGTCGTGCTCAAACCCAAGAAGGTGTGGGCTTCAACAATGCCGCTACCGATCCTGGTACGCAACAGATCAGAGCTAATCTAGAAATTGCCGCTGATTTTAGCGTTGACCCTAATGGTGGTGGCGCCATCGTCATACCTGATGTAAAAGGGCGGCAAGTTATTGTCGTTGGCACTGCTGACGACGTTAATATCGCTGAGGATGCTATCCGTTTAATTGATAGACGACCTAAGCAAGTGCATATTCAAGCTTCATTGATTGAGTTGAGCAACCAGGGTATCCGCCAACTGGGCGCCACCCTCAACTTGCAGGGTGAGGGTTTATCCAGTTCAATCATGGGCAATTCACAAGCGCCATTGAAATCGTTCTTGCCCGGCTTAGGTTCACCTGCTAGCTCGGTGGCCAATCCCAACATTCCGGCTATTCCGTTCACCGGCTCCAACGTCACCAATGGTGCTGCCAATGGTGCTGGTACTCCTGGTACAGCCTACTCTGGTCTAATCGGTTCGTTGGTGCCCCTTATTGCACCAACCATTGCTGGAGTTAACGCTGTCACTACCGCTCAAAGTGCTTTCAACTTTATTGCTGCTGATGGTCGTGCTGGCGGCAGAGCTAACATAGCTACTGTTCCTCATGCCATCAACCTTTCAGTCAATTTATTGCTGCAGACAAACAAGGCCAAGCTTATTGCTAATCCTTCAGTTGTGGTTGTCGACAATTCTGAGGCACTGATCACGATTGCCTCTGAAGTAATTCACAAAGTGACATCTACAGTCAGTTTAGGCGTGGTCACAACTAACGTCGAATTGACCAAGGCTGGAATTTTCTTAAACGTACTGCCAAGAGTGAGCCAAGATGGTTTTATTACCATGCGATTGCGGCCGCAGGTTTCTACACCGCTAGGACCACCTCAGACTTTTGGACCAGTGAACCAACCAACAGTTGTTGTCACCCTGCTTAATTACCGCGATATTATGGCTCAAGAAGTGCGCATCAAAGATGGACAGACTCTTGTACTCGGTGGTTTGTTCTCTGAGACCGAAGCGGCACAGTTGTCGAAAACCCCTTACCTAGCAGAAGCCCCAGTGCTTGGTGCTCTCTTTAGAAATACTCTCAAAGGTCGCAACCGAACTGAGTTGATGTTGCTAATTACTCCTAAGATTGTAGAAGAAGAACCTAGTTCCTCTCTTGCCGACAGGCGCGGTTCTGTTTCCATGTAGTAATGGTAATTTGAAATGGTATTCAGGTACGCTCTAGTAGCTTCTGTTTCGCTGTTACTTTTACTATTTAGCAATGAAGTGGCAGCTGGGCAAAAGTCTAATTCACCTTCTTCGTATGCCCACTTAGATAGGGCACACGCGGCTTTAAAGGCTCAGCACTTTAGCCGTGCTTTTGCCATATTAAGAACTAAGGCGAAGCAAGGCTGCCCTTATTCCCAGACAATGCTCGGCCATATGTATGCCACTGGTATTGGTGCTAGGCAAGATTTTGATAAAGCCGCCCATTGGTTTGAGAAAGCAGCAGAGCAAAATTATGGCCAGGCTCAACTCGATCTCGGCAAGCTTTATCTTGGTGGTGAGCGGGTTGTAAGAGCTGAAGAGCGAGCGATGCAGCCAGAGATTGCCAAGGCTGTGTTCTGGTTGCGCCGAGCTGCTGCTCAGGGCATTGATGAAGCCCATGAATTACTGGCGAAAATTCCAGGTGAGCAAACCGCCGAATATAACCTCACTCAAGCCAGGGCGCAGGCAGCACAAACTGCTACTCAGGCTGAATCAGGCGTTGTTACAGGCTGGAAGGGCTACGCCGATATGACAAACACTCTTAATCAGGCCAGCCAACAACGGGGCCAATAACTATTTCAGGCTTCGGGCGAAAGTTTAATCGCTCTGCCATGGCTTCGCCATGACCGGTGTCTAGTATCGACTCATGCTCACCCATCGCTTAATTGTGACTGCAGCATTTTTTTACTACCATCTTCAGGAATAGTGAGGCACCGTCAATGGGAAAAGATTGCTCTCTTGATTCTGTCGGTCAGAACTATAACGATCACTCTATCAGTCCGATTCTAAGTGAAGTTATGGAGGAGCTGCAGCGCAGCGTTATGTCCTTTCCAGGCCTTAGAAACGATTGCTCGCATAGTCAGGGGGCACGCAATTTTGGTCATAGTTCTGGTTCGATTGACTTTGCCGATTGTGAGAATATATACGAAGCCAATCATTCTAGTGAACCAGCAAAGAACAGTCTTTTGGACAAGTTTGAAGAGGTTTTGCTTGATATCGAGCGCGCCATCAGGGCAAGCGATAGGGGGAGTGCCCGCATGGCTCGGGAATGGATGCATGAAGCCGCAGCCGATTTGCAAGATCTTGGTGCCGTCTTAGAGCCAAATTTAGCCGCCTCTAGTGGCGAAACTGGCAGTGACAGCTGTGAAGACTGTCAGCCTAGCACTTCTGCAGCGGCAGATTCAGGAGGCCAAGCTGACCTGCCGTCTGAGGCTACGGAGCCGCCACGAGAGAGTGATGCTTCCACCTACCTGGCCGATAGCAGCAAGCCAGTGACAGGAAGCGTGGATGAAGTATTGGCTCAGAATGACCGAAGTCAAAATACTGTTTTCCCTGGGGAGAATACTGATCGGTTTGGCTGGTATGGAGGGCGTTCGCTCGCTGGTATAGATAGACCGACGACGCCTGATCCTCGTTACAATTACCTGATGGCCTGGAATATGGTTTATCCAGAGAAAGGTAAACAGGCCAATCCTGAAGCCCGGGTTGAGATGCAAAATTTCCGCACGTATGTGCATACAAAAGATGGTAAGTGGCTAGAGGTGCTTAACCAAAATAATTCGGGAATAGGTGGTGGCCTCTCCGACGCCGATTTTGCTGATATGTATGCTGTTTACGATGCACCAATCAGCAATAGCGAAGATGGTGTAGCGTCGTTTAAGGCTCCACCTCCAGGCTTTAACTTCCAACCGTGGATTAATGGAAGGGGTGGGTTCGATAATCAGAATATTGATGGTATTTATGTCTCTGGCATGGTGCGCTCGGATAGACCAGACTCTAATTTAGTTATTGATCAAGGGGCCGACTGGTATGCCAAGCCGGATGGAACAGCTGTTGGTCTTGAGAATTCGGACGGTATTGGCACCAGCAATTGGTTGCGACTATCTGACCGCTGGCAGCCGCTTTTTTATAGCACTGTCAGTGAGGATGAGTTGAGACGCAATCCACCGCCTGGAATAGTGGCCTAGTCTTATGAGACTAGTAGTATGAGACTAGTAATATTCTCGTCGGCTACAGTGATAGTATTGTCCTGATGGCGAAAATATTATTGATTGAAGATGATGATGAGATGTCGGCTACCGTGGCGAAGTGGCTGAGCTTGGAGCATCATGCCGTGGAGATTGCACGAACCGGACCTAGCGGCTTAGATCTAGTTTTGGGTGGTGGCTTTGATGTCATTGTCTGTGACGTTAATCTACCGGGTCTAGATGGCTTTGAAATTTGTCGCCGCTTTCGCGATTCGGGCGGCACTACCCCAATTATTATGTTGACTGGGCAAGGCCATATAAAAGACAAAGAAACTGGTTTTAATTGCGGGGCCGATGACTATCTCACCAAGCCATTCAGTGTACGCGAGTTGGGTTTTCGCATACGGGCATTGCTAAGACGTCCTGATACCTATCGCGGCAAAGTTGTAGTCGGCAATCTCGCCTTAGATTTAAATGCTCGCAAAATATTCCTCAACGGCAATCCCATTGCTCTTCTTCCGACCGACTATGCCTTGCTTGAATTCCTTTTGCAGCATGCCGGGGAAACCTTCAGCACCGACGCCCTGATTACTAGAGTTTGGGCCACAGACAAATGTCCAACTGTTGAGGCTGTTAGATCTTCAGTTAAGCGTATTCGACGGGTGATAGATCAGCCTGAGCAAGAGTCGTTAATTGAAACAGTCAATAAAATAGGCTACAGGCTGAGAAAAGAGTAGTTATTATGCTTTATCAGCTCTCGGTCAAGATAGCGGAATTTCGAACCAAAAAGTGCTGCCTCTGCCTACTTGTGAGTTGACTCCGATTCTGCCACCATGCGCTTCGACAATTGCTTTGCAAATTGCTAGTCCCAATCCGGTGCCTGATTTTTCTTTGTCGTTGCGTGGATTGACCTGTTGAAAACGTTCGAATATTTGCTCTAAGTTTTCAGCTGGAATGCCGCGTCCTTCGTCAGTAACGTTAATACGGGTGATCGCACAGTTGTCGGAGACATGCTGTTGTTCTGCTGTTACTGTCACCCTGGAGTCATCAGGACTAAACTTTATGGCATTGCCGAGCAGATTGATGAGCACCTGGACAAGTCTTTCGCTGTCGCCAACAAATTCAATTGAGGGGCCGTCATAGCTAATTTTGACTCTTCTGCTTTCAGCCAAGGAAGCCACAGAATAGCTAGCTTTATTGAATAGTTCTTGAGTGCTCAAGGCATCAAGGCTAAGGGAAATTACGCCTGACTCCATTTTCTCTATCTCTAGAAGTTGGTTGATCAAAGCTAGTGATAACTGTAGGCCCCGCTCGGCTCGATTTATATATTTCAGAGCGTTCTCTGGTAATTGAAAGTGCTCTGAAGAGACTAGCTCAAGAGAAGCCTGTACTGAGTTGAGTGGTGTGCGTAGATCGTGGCTGAGCATGGCAACGAAGTCTCGTTTGAGTTGTTCAAGTTTTTTTCGCGCCGAGATGTCGCTGATAACACAGTAGAGTGACGAGTTGGAATTTGACCAGGTGACTGACCAGGCTGTGTCTAGCCAAGTTGTAGAACTACCTTCACCACTGCGAATTTTAGCCTCAAATCTGACTTCGGAAGCACTAGTCTCAGCTTCTTCCAATTTTGCTACTACGTTCTCTCTGTCCTCATCACTGATAAGCTCAATGAGGCGGGCGTGAGATAAGTTATCTGCACTTTTCTGCCAAAGTCTTGTAGCGGCGTTATTAAATTCAGTCAATTTGAGATCGCTGTTTACTGCGCAGATAGCCTCGGCAGCATTGTCTAGAATAGCTCTTTCTTTCTGCCTCAACTGCACCAAAATGTCATGCATTTGATGATGAATACTATCGATTTTGGCTAGCTCATCATCGCCACCAATAAACTTACCTGGTGCTCTTCCCATCGCTAGAAGTTTGGTATTTTGCATTAGCTTGTTTAGTCTTCTTGTGGTGCTCTGGTTGAAAAAGAGCGCCAGGCCAAAGGCTATGGCACCACTGAGAAATAGAGAGAGCTTCAGCGCCAACCGCAGTCTGCGATCATAGGTTTCATACTCGATTTCACTTTTGGCTTGGTCTTTCTTCTGGTCTAAAGTGAGTTGATTAGAGATATTAATAAATTGATTGAGTTTACTTTGGGCCCCACTCCAGAGCACCGCTGCTTGCAAATCATTGCCACTGGTATAGGCTACTGTGGCTTCGTCAAGGGCTTTGTCAATCTCGGCAAACAGTTTGACCAAGTGTTTCCACTTAGTTTGTTCAGTATTATTTGAACTACTTACAATATTCAGTTCGGCAATTTCAGCTCTGATTTTTTCCTTTAGGGCAGCTTCTGCGGCGCTTTCCTTGGGCTGACTTTTGACCTTGCGAAGAATCAGTAGTGAAACTCTCTGCACATGCGAATTGACAATGGAGTTCAAGTGGCTAGTGAGTTCTCTGGCGTGAACTGCCTTTAGCCTTGATGTTTCAATCTGATTGAAGAGATTGGTGACATAGGTAACCAGGCCAATTTCAAAGAGTACTGGCACAGAAACTAGAATCAGGACTTTTTGAGATATCTTGAGGGCCAGTTCTTCCCTTCCTTTTGCTCTTGTCAGTAAGGAATCATCTTCAACAAAGATATTAGCAGACCAGCAGTCTGCCTCCGTACCGGCCGGCATCAAGATTTTGCTTCAGATATCGATGCATCTTTAAAGATAAGTGCAGATTCAAATATAAGTGCAGATTCAAAGATAAGTGCATACTGGGGCAGCTGCCGGAATGGCCCATCCATGTCCAATTTGATTCTTTTGCACATCATGGGCACGTTGGTAGAACTGTTCAGCTTCTCTAGCAGAACCGAGTTGGTTATATAAGTCGGCTAGCTGACGCGCTACCAAGGCAATCAAAGGATGGCTAGGAGCGAAGTTCTGCTCACTTAAATCTAAAAGCTTTTTGGTTGTGTAGGCCGCTGCACCCAGCTTAGATTGGCTGTAATAGAGTTTTGAGAGTTTGAACATTGTTCTGAGAATATCAAACTGGCAGAACTCCTCCGAATTTTGTTTGACTCTTAGGCTGCGCAGCAAGATTTCTTCTGCCTCGTCCAGTTGATTCAACATTTGGTAGGTCTCGGCGAGGCGATCGAGAGTAATGGCAATACACCGATCAGATCTCTGGCACATCTCAGCGTCAAGTAGAGCCATCTGAAAATTGACCTTAGCATCGTTGTGCCGTTGTTCCAGCAGAGCAGTCTCGCCTGCAGCAATGAATGGTTGCCATGCATCTTTTAAATATTGCACCATGACTATTACCCCATTTGAGAATGGCTTGATTCTGGATAGAAGCACTTTCTTCATTTCATTGTGGTTTTTAAAAATGGTGAATCTATGGCAGGCAGATTAATCACGTCACTGCCCTGCCGTGAGAGAGCAGTCTATTTTTTTGCCTCAGCGCAAATTAAGTTGGCGAGCTCTTCGGCCTGCCCTTTTAATTCAGGCACTGCCACACTTTCAAGTAGGACGGCTTTGAGCAATGGACCGATGGCGAATAGTTGGTTATTGGTCTGTCCACTGCTATCAATGACCTTGCCCGAAGGTTGACAGTTGATGCCAGCACCAGTTGGATCGGGGGCGATCAGTAGTCGTCTATGAAGATTGACCATGAGAGGGCTATCGATTGCTTTGAGTTTCAATTGTGGGCCGGTGCAATTTATTACTTTGTCAAATAGAAGTGTTTGTGGCACTGAATAGCGCTCTTGAAGCGCTACTTCAACTTTTGCTGCACTCTTGTCTCCAGCAGTTTCTTGCATGGCTTTGATGCCACCAGAGAGAATGACTAATTCTCCATTCTTTTGATATGAGTCTATTTTTGCAGCAATGGAAGGTGCCATGCGGTGGCGATGAATATCCCAGTAGGTTTGGAGATGGCGCATGAAATTGCGCTTCTCAACCAGGGCGAGAGCAGCCCACCATCTTTGGGTAATTGATCTGAAACTATCTATGCCTGCTTGCCAGTTCACTGCCTGAGCCGCTTTTTCTCTGACTAGTTTCAGTGTAGTCAGAGCCGAGTGGCTCCATTGGTCGACTTCTTCCCATGCCAGTTGGGGCGGATGTAATTCGGGCCGTTCTAAGTGTCTCCGGGGAAGGAGACCGTGACGGGAAACGGCCGTGATTTTCCCGACATGGCCTCTGGCTTTCAGTTCAATGATTTTGTCTACTGCCGTAAGACCGGTGCCAACCAGCAGAATTGACTCGGTTTTTTCGATGGCTGCAAGAGCCCTGGTATTCCAGGGATTATGAATATAGTGAGTACTGGACGGAGACAATCTGTCGAGCCAGGCCGGTTCCTTACCGGCTAAATTGCCGAGAGCTAAGACCACAATGTCAGCTTCAAGCGACTGCTGATTGTCCAAGATTACTTTGTATTTTGGCTTATTTTCATGGCTTTCAGTCGGCTCAATATCTACGGCGCGCTGGTTTACTAGTGAGAATTGGCAATTGCTTTTTTCCACTTTGGAGGAATTGTCGGCGATGGCAGTGTTGAGCAGCTCCTGGACATACTGACCAAAAAACATACGTGGTAGAAAGTCTTCAGCCTTAACGGCCGGGTCTTTCGCCCTGGCATAGTTGAGAAAGTGCTCCGGTTGATTTGCTAAGGCGCTCATACCAGCGGCACTAACGTTGAGGAGATGCTCGCCGCAGGTAGTGCTATAGGCTAGTCCTAGACCTGCTCCTTTATTGCTAAGAGCGGGCTCGACAATAGTGATAGCGCAGGCAACTTTTTCTTGCCGGAGCAGGTGATATGCCGTCATGGCGCCGCTGAAGCCGCCGCCTATGATTGTTATTTTGATGGTTGGCAATTTCTGCTCGTGTGGTCTTCTCTATTCCACTGTGACTGACTTCGCTAAATTGCGAGGCTGATCCACATCTTTGCCGAGGTAGTCCGAAATAAAGTACGAGAGCAACTGTAGTGGCACTACAGTGGTCATTGGTGAGAAAAGCTCATCCACCGTTGGCACTGTCAAGACTGAGTCAAAGGTCTTTTGTGCTTGCTCATCGCCATCCACAGCTACTGCAATCATCTTGGCTTTGCGTGCTCTTGCTTCTTGAGCATTAGACAAGGTCTTTTCATAAACTAGACCAGGTACTAGTACTGTGATCACCGGCACGTTTTGATCGAGTACTGCAATTGGCCCGTGTTTTAGTTCGCCCGCAGCGTAACCGGAAGCGTGAATATAGCTCAATTCTTTTAGTTTGAGCGCGCCTTCTAATGCTGTGGGATAGTTCAGTCCGCGACCAATGAAAACAACGTCGTGAGCTTCTGCGTATTTGACTGAAGTTTCGCGAATCTCTTCTTCACGAGCGAGAATTTGTTCGATCATAGCCGGCACCAAATTGAGCTTGATCTTGAGGTCTTTAGCTCTTTCCGGGCTGAGAGTGCCTCGACGCTCGCCTAAGTAGATGGCCAGTAAATAGAAGCAGGCCAGTTGAGCCAAATAGGTTTTGGTAGCTGCTACTGACACTTCAATGCCACATTCGGTGACGATCAGGTTTTGGGTCAGCTGGGCCAGGTGCGAATCAGCACGATTGGTTATACCGAGTGTGTAAGCGCCCTTTTGCTTCGCGGCAGAAAGAGCCGCCAGAGTATCGGCAGTTTCGCCTGATTGGCTTACAGCAATAGCGAGAGTTGATTCGTTACAGAGTAACTTGCGACCACGAACTTCAGAAGCAATATCAACATCAACAGGAATGCCTACTAGTTCTTCAATCAACAATTTACCGACCATCGAAGCGTGGAAGGCGGTACCGCAGGCAAAGATATTGATGCGAGTAAGACCTTTTATTTCTTCATCGGTGAGGTGCACACCATAGTTAGCAGCGGCACTGCCTGAAGGCGTCAGGTGGTCGATGTTGAGGTCGATAGGGTGATTTGGATGACGAAGATATTTTGATAGGGTTTGGCGCAGCACTAACGGTTGCTCGTGTATTTCTTTGAGCAAGAAATGCTTGTAACCGCACTTGTCGATGACATAAGGGCTTGTATCAAGGGCAATCGGGCTGCGTTTTACTTCAACACCATCGAAGGTGAAGAGTCGAACTTTTGCTGCTGTGATTTCAGCAATTTCGCTTTGTTCAAGTTTAATTACACGATTGGTGTACTGGCGCACGGCCATTGAATCGGAAGCGAGGAAGTTTTCGTCGTTGCCGAGGCCAACCGAAAGGGAGTAGTGGTGATTGATAGCGTAGATGCGATCAGGGTGTTCTTGGCTGACTACGCCGAGAGCAAAAATACCGACCAGGCGTTTAACTGAGCGGGTAATGGCTTTCAGTAGGTCTTTGTCTTTGGCGTATTCGTGTGATACCAGGTGTGCTACCACTTCTGTATCGGTATCTGAGTTGAAATGATAACCAAGCCCTTTGAGTTCGTTTTGCAACTCCTCATAGTTCTCGATGATGCCATTGTGCACAACAGCAATGGTGCCAGTGGCATCGGTGTGCGGGTGAGCGTTTTGGTCGTTTGGTATGCCGTGGGTGGCCCAGCGAGTATGGCCAATACCGATGGTGGCAGAAGGCCGTTTGCTTTCTAGCAGCGCTTCTAAGTTGGAGAGTTTGCCAGCTGCTTTGAGTACGCAAAGGCGACCGTTCTCAATAACGGCTACTCCGGCAGAGTCGTAACCTCTGTATTCAAGGCATTTTAGCTCGTTGAGCAAAACAGGTGCTGCATGTAAAGGGCCAAGATAGCCAACGATTCCGCACATTTTACTTCCTCCAAATCCAATCCCAGTAAGCTTGCTTTTGACAGTCCGCTTTAGACTTCCATCAACTCCGCTTCTTTGTCGTGGATGTACTTGTCGATATCTTTGACGTATTTGTCAGTAAGTTTTTGTAGGTCAGCTTCTTTGCCTTTGATTTCGTCTTCTGAAATCTGGGCACCCTTCATTTTCTTCAAATCTTGGTCACTGTCGCGACGAATATTGCGCACTGCCACTCTTGATTCTTCGCCGATTTTTTTGACCATCTTGCTCATTTCTTTGCGACGGTCTTCAGTCATTTGAGGAATGCCAATGCGAATGACATTGCCATCAGAGTTTGGTGTAAGACCAAGATCTGATTTGTGAATGGCTTGTTCGATTGCTTTCAAACTGCCTTTGTCATAAGGCTGAATTGTGAGCGAACGACCATCGCTGGTGGAGATATTGGCAAGACCTTTGAGAGGAGTCATGGTGCCGTAGTAGTCCGCTTCGATACGGTCGAGCATTTGAGGATTGGCGCGGCCGGTTCTCACGGTTTGCAATTCTTTGTGCAAGCTCACTAGCGCTTTTTTCATGCGCTCTTCTGCGTTCTGTAAGACTTCTGTGGTTGTGCTCATGAATCTATCTATCCTTACCTTAAACCCTATGCTTAAACTCGAACTGCGTTACCTACGATAGTTCCAACTTCTTGGCCTTTGACAATGCGTTCAATGCTGCCATCTTTAGCAAAATCGAAAACTAAGATTGGAATATTGTTTTGCTGACAGAGTGATACTGCCGCGGGATCCATTACTTTGAGACCTTGTCTGAGCATCTCGTCAAACGATATGTGGTCTAGTTTTTTTGCTTTAGGATTGGTTCTTGGGTCATCGTCGTAGACACCGTCGACTCCATTCTTGGCCATCAAAACGGCATCGGCTTTCAGTTCAGCGGCTCTCAGGGCGGCTGCTGTATCGGTGGTGACGTGAGGATTGCCTGTGCCACCGCCAAGAATGACGATGCGATTTTTTTGCAGGTGGCGGATTGCCCGCAGACGAATGAATGGTTCGGCTACGGTAGGCATCGCAATTGCAGTTTGCACGCGAATGTCGATACCTTTTTTGTTGAGAACCTCACCAAGAATTAGGCAGTTCATGATCGTAGCCAGCATGCCAACGTGGTCGGCGGCCGCTTTATCCATTCCCCACCCAGCCCCTTGAACTCCTCTGAAAATATTTCCGCCGCCAACAACCACTGCAATTTGTACGCCGAGGTTATATGCGATCTGTATCTCATTGGCTATACGGTTAATTTCCGCTTGATCGATGCCAAAGCCTTGAGTGCCCATAAGAGCCTCGCCGCTGAGCTTGAGTAGAATCCTTTTATAGTGAATGGCCATTTGGTGATTCCTTTGCAAAAGCGTTCTATTAAGAAGACATATAGTCTTCAAAAGAGAAGACAGCCAGATCATAACGCGATCACGGCTGTCTATCTATCTACATGGCATTGGTTTAAGCGGAAGCTTCAGTCTCTTCGCTAGCATCGCCATTGTCACCGAGGATGAACAAGGCATAGCGCACAACTTTAGCCTCAACACCCATTTCTTTGCCCTTGGCTGCCAGGTATTTGGCAACTGACTGCTGGGGGTCTTTGACGAATGGTTGTTCACTGAGAACACGCTCAGCCAAGAGCTTGTCAACGCGGCCAGTGACGATTTTTTCTTTCATCTCAGGCTTCTTGTCAGCAAGATCGGCTTTACCCAATTCAATTCTGCGTTCGTTTTCGATAACTTCTGCTGAAATATCGTCGCGGGTCAAGAATGTAGGCTTAGCTGAAACAACATGCATAGCCAATTCGCGGGCGACGGCTTGCAAGTCGGCTGGGTTAGCCACTGCTTTATCGGTTTCAATTTCAACGATTGCACCCATCTTGCCACCCAATGTGTGGATGTAAAGACCGGTTGTGCCCTGAGGCTTAGACAAGTCGAAGACTGCTAGGCGCTTAACTGAAATGTTTTCGCCAATTTTAGCTATTGTTTCAGTTACAGCTTCTTGAACAGTTTTACCGTCTAGAGTCAAAGCCATGAGGGCCTCGACATCAGCAGGCTTTTTGCTGCCAGCTAATTCGGCAATTTGTTTGCCGAGGGCAACGAATTGGTCATTTCTGGCAACGAAGTCTGTTTCGCAATTGATTTCAACTAGCGAGGCTACTTTGCCGTCAGCACTGACTTGACCAACTACGAGACCTTCAGATGTAGCCCGGCTGGCTTTTTTGCTAGCGGATGCGGCACCTTTTTGTCTGAGAAGTTCGAAGGCTTTGTCGAAATCGCCAAGAGCTTCTACTAGGGCTTTTTTGCAATCCATCATTGCTGCGCCAGATTTCTCGCGCAAGTCTTTGACCATGGACGCGGATACTTCAACCACTGTACTCATCTCCTATCCTCATATGAAAGTGGAAATCGTGAATTTAAATCGCTCTAAAATTAGCCTTCGCTAGCAGCTTCAGCAGGAGCTTCTTCGCCAGCGCCAACCACAGCCATTTGAGGCTCGGTCTCGCTTACAGCTTCAGGAGCGCCATGTTCTTTCCAGTCAGTCTTTTCGGCTGGAAGTTCAACTTGAACGCCGGCGCCTTGCTTACCATCAAGAATAGAGTCAGCAATTTTGCCGACAATGAGCTTGATTGAGCGAATGGAGTCATCATTGCCTGGAATTACATAGTCGATGCCATCTGGATCGCAGTTGGTATCGATAATTCCTACTGTGGCGATGCCGATTTTCTTGGCTTCGTTAACAGCAATGAATTCACGTTTCTGGTCGATAATGAAGAGTACGTCTGGCTTACCACGCATGGTTTTGATACCACCAAGTGATTTTTCCAGTTTCAGCAGTTCACGGTTAAGAACTGACTGTTCTTTCTTACCGCGACGGAAGAGATCGCCGTTATCGCGCATTTCTTCCAACTCTTTTAGACGGTTAATACGCAGTCTAATTGTTTCGAAGTTGGTGAGCATGCCGCCTAACCAACGACGGTTGACGTAGTGGGCGCCGCAACGTTTTGCTTCTTCTTCAACGATTTCAGAAGCTTGTTTCTTGGTGCCGACGAAAATAATGTTTTTCTTTTCGGAAGCGCATTTTCTGATGTATTCACAGGCTTTATCGAGAGCGCGAGTGGTTTGCTCAAGGTCGATAATGTAGATGCCGTTTCTTTCACCATAGATGTAAGGTCTCATCTTGGGATTCCAGCGGCGGGTTTGGTGGCCGAAGTGAACGCCTGCTTCCAAAAGTTGTCTCATCGATGCTACTGGCAAGGGTAATTGCTCCTTAGTTAATGGGTAGGCCAGAAGGTATGGCGGAACTGAAAACCTGGTAGAGGTTCTGCTGTGGCAAACACCAAGCGGAATTGGCGACGGCCTTCCGTAGGACCGCCCGCTCTATCAGAACTCCAAGGTATCACCCTTAGACATGCACTGGCTCGAATCTCTAGAGAACCTTAACGGTTTGCTTAAGAATTGCCCGCTAGGCTAAATTTCGGCCAGCGCGTGGGGTGGAAAGGTAGTCACTGTCTGTGTTTGCGGCCTTTTCGGCTGGAGCCGCCATGCTCCCTGGCGCTGCCATTCTGGCCGAAGAAAGGCCCATATATACCTATTTGTGGACTCTTTACTAATAACTAGTTATAATAATACAACGTAAACTTTTGCTAACCTGCTGCTAGCAAGATTTAAGTAGCCGAGTGAGGGTAAAGTGTCGAAAGTATTAGTGCTCAATGCATCCTACGAACCGCTCAATATCTGCACCTGGCGCCGCGCTGTTGTCTTGTTGATGAAGGGGAAAGCAGAACAAATCGAGAACAATGGCAAAGAAATCTATACCGATTTGCCCTTGCCTACGGTTATTCGCCTGCGTTCTTACGTCAAGATTCCCTACAAAGAAATCAGCTTGTCGCGCCGCAACATCCTCCACCGCGACAATTACATTTGCCAATATTGCGGCGATAAGAGGCATGATCTCACTATCGATCATATTATTCCGCGCTCCCGGGGCGGCTTGGATAGCTGGGACAACGTTGCTGCAGCCTGTCTGCGCTGTAACGTCAAGAAAGGCGATCGCACTCCTAAAGAGGCCGGGATGCCACTAAATACCACCCCGCGCCGACCAATGTCGCATGTGGTTTTCGAGATTTCAAAGCACGCTGGTGCTTCTGAATATAATTGGAAGAAGTATGTAATCGGAGCATAGCCTCGCTTTCGGCGGCAAAATAGTGCTTTCCGACTATTCGAATTGCTGTCTATACTAAAGTGCTGCTTTGTTTATGCTTTGGCTATTGCGCTATTTTTGACCGAGGGCAATGCATTATGCTGAATGCTTGTAAGATCGGTGCCATGACTGTTCAGTCTGAAATTTCAACATCTTCCGAGAAGGCACTTTTTGTTAGTGTCATCCTCGACGTACAGATTCAGGGCTTGAAGGATAGGCTCTTCACTTATAAGGTGCCGGAAGCGTTGCTTGGTAGCGTATTTGTCGGAGCCCAAGTGATTGTTCCTTTTGGACCAAGGCAGCTGGTTCCTGGTTATGTTATTGATTTGCTCGCTCATTTTGAAGCCGATTATGCCATTAAGGAAATTCAAGAAGTTCTAGAGCCTGAGCCTTTATTCGACCAAGAATATATAGATTTTCTTGGCTATATTGGCAAACAATATTGTGCCTCACTGCAAGAAGTGATTGCTGCAGCTATACCGGCTTGCCTGACTACCAAACTAAAAAGAGTTGTTAGGCTCACTGCTAACCCTAACGAAGTACAGTTAGATGATGCTGCCAAGCTGATTGTCACCCTCTTGAGAGATTCAGCAAAAGGGGCGCTGAACTTAAATATTTTGCGTCAACGCTTTGAGCAGATTGGTCGAAAAGCTCGTCCTAAGCTTGATGTCGTGCAATTTCAGCGGGCCCTGCGCGAGCTGGTCAAAGGGCAATACTTGTGTACTGAAGTTGAAGAAGAAGGGTCTACAACGGCCAAAACTGCTACTTTTCTCAAATCAGTAGATGGTGCCATAGAACTTGCTAAAACTGTCAAACAGAAAGCTGTAATTACCGCCATCCTTGCCCTGGAGGCAGAAGGGAAGGCTGTTTCTATAACTCTCTTAGCTGAGGAAGCTAAGGTTAGTCGGGCCACAGTTGATAAATTAATAGGCGCCGGTCTAATTGTTGCCCAGAGCGAAGAAGTGCAGCGCGACTCACTGGCGAGCTTGCCGCAGGCCTTTATTGATCGAGCGGCAAAAGACAATAGTTTGCCGCTCACTGCTGAGCAGTCTCAGGTTTTTCAGGTGCTTAAAGATGACCTTTCGCAGCGGTTAAGTTTGAGTCCAGAAGCCTCTTGCAAGCAAGCTGTCGAGCCCTGGCTTTTGCACGGTGTCACTGGTTCTGGTAAGACCGAAGTCTACTTGCGGCTGATTACTGAGGCCCTCAAACTCGGCCGCTCGGCGCTCTTTCTTGTGCCCGAAATTAGTCTTACTCCGCAGCTCTCCGGCCGCTTAAAATCTCGCTTTGGTGGTCTTGTTGCGGTCTGGCACAGTGCCATCAGTGCTGGTGAGCGCTATGATACTTGGCGGCGCTTGCGAAGTGGAGAAGTGCGTGTGCTCTTGGGGGCCAGATCAGCTATTCTCGCCCATCTTCCTGATCTTGGTGTAATTATTTTAGACGAAGAACACGACGGTTCGTATAAGCAGTCTTCTCCAAGTCCTCGTTATAATGCCCGCGACGTAGCTATTGAAAAAGCTAGGCGCACTGGTGCTCTTGTGCTATTTGGCAGTGCCACTCCAGACATTGTTTCTTATCAGCGGGCGCAGCAGAGTAATCGCATTTTGGCTATGCCCAATCGTGTATTCCTCCAGGCTATGCCCAAAGTTACTCTTGTTGATATGCGCAAAGAATTTGCCGATGGTAAGAAGGCGATTTTTTCGCCGCAGCTAAGTAGGGCTATTGATCAGCGTCTCGCCCAGCAAGAACAAGTAGTTTTGTTGATCAATCGCCGCGGTTTTGCTAATCATGTTTTTTGTCAGCTTTGTGGTCATGTGGTTAAATGCAAAAATTGTAGTGTCACTTTGACTCTGCACCGGCGGCTGCGCTTGTTAAACGGTGAAGGTAGTGACAGCGAGAGGCTTGATGCTCTCCCTCTTCAGGGGCACCTGGCCTGCCATCATTGTGGTTTTAGATCCTCGCTGAAAGAAGAATGCCCGAGCTGCAGCAGTCCCTTTCTAAAAGAGTCTGGGCTTGGTACACAGAAAGTTGAGCAGGAGGTGCACAAGCGCCATCCTGATGCGCGTGTTGTTCGTCTAGATTCAGACGTGGCCTCGAAAAAGGGTGCTTATGAGAAAGTCTTGAATCAATTTTCTCAAGGTGAGGCCGATATTTTAATTGGCACCCAGATGGTGGCCAAAGGCCTTGATATTGAGCGCGTGACACTGGTGGGAGTTCTCACTGCTGACGCTGCTTTCAACCTGCCTGATTATCGCTCAACTGAGCGTGGCTTCCAGCTTCTCACCCAGGTGGCTGGACGGGCTGGACGAGGCGAGCGAGTGGGTGAGGTTATTTTGCAAACTTATGCCCCTGAACTGGAGGCCCTGCGCTTAGCCAGTAAGCATGACTACCACAGTTTCTTTGGTCCAGAGCTAGAGAATCGTAGAGATTTTGAATATCCGCCATTTAGTCAGCTCATCCGCATTGTTGTCAGCGGCGAAGATCAATTGTTGGTTGAGTCAGTTAGTGACTTACTTGCAGAAGAGATTAGCCGGCTACTTGAAGACGATGTGCCCGAGAGTGATGTTAAGTTGCTTGGTCCGGTGCCATGCGTTATTGAGCGAATTAAGGGGCGCTTTCGCTATCACTTAATCATCAAGAACAAAGGTGGGCCGGTGGTTCAACAGATGATCACCGACTATATGCGGGTGCGACGCTTTGGCCCGCAAGTGTCAGTGGCTGTGGATGTAGACGCTCTCGACATGATTTAAGTCATTGACGCTTTAATGACTAAATTAAACTAGTACTCTTTCTTCTCTGCTTGCTATTAGATACCATTTTGGCATATGGCAATCTTGCTAATTTTGTGCTTTCCCGTGCTTTTCACAAATGATATTCCTCTACTATTTCTGCTTTAGCCTTGTTCTGTTTGTTGCTGGTCCTTTTCTTCTCTTCAAGAAGAAGGCCAGGGCTGGTTTGTGGCAGAAACTCGGTTTCGTTAGCAAAGAATTACGAGCGAATCAGGCTAAACTCTGCGGTTGCGTCTGGTTTCATGCGGTGTCTGTGGGCGAGTTTAATGCTGTACTGCCGCTGATAAAGACTTTTCAAGCTAAGTATCCCCATCTGCCAATTGTTGTCTCGACCACTACTTATACAGGCCAGCAGCTTGCCCAAGAAAAAGTAGGCCGAGAAGGTTTGGAAGAGATTGCTTCGGTATTTTATTTCCCATTTGACCTGCCCAGCGCTGCTTGCACCTATTTAGAGCTGCTAAAACCAAGGCTGGTGGTCATTGCTGAGACTGAGATTTGGCCAGGTTTTAGCTATCAATGCAAAAGGCTTGGCGTCAAGCTCGTGGTCGTTAATGGTCGCATGTCGCCCCGTTCCTTTCAGTCTTATCGGCGCCATCGAAGAATTTTCGCCCAAGTACTACAGGCTTTTACTGAAATTGGGGTACAGTCTCCTGAAGAGGCCCAGCGCTATAGTGAAGTGGGTGGTGCCAAAGTAAATATTAGAGTGCTGGGTAATCTAAAATTTGATGGTCTCAAGCCAATTCCAGCCGAACAAATTACTCAGTTGCGGCAGCAAGTCAATTTACCCTTAGACCGGTTTGTTCTGGTGGCAGGCTCTACCCATGAGGGGGAAGAGACTGCCATGCTTAAAGCCTACGGTCGCATGCTTGATACCAATGGTGGTGAATTTGCCGACAAGGTGCGCTTAGTTTTGGTGCCTCGTCATCCAGAGCGTTTCGATCATGTGGCTGCTATGGTTGACCAGGCTGGTTACACCGTGCGGCGGCATTCGCGCTCTCAGTGTTTCACTGATAGTGGTAGAGAAGTTTATTTGCTTGATGTGATTGGCAAGCTTTTTGACTTCTACAGTATGGCAAATATTGCTTTTGTTGGTGGCACAATTGCGCCTGTCGGTGGCCATAACATCATGGAACCCTATGCCTACGGTGTTCCTGTGGTGGTAGGGCCGCGAGTGGAGAAGACTAAAGACGTGGCTAAGGCACTGGTGGCATGCCATGCTCTTTCTCTATGTGCTAGCAGTGACGAAGTGGTCGATAATCTCTTGCGGCTTTTTGTCGATAGCAATGCTCGCCTTCGTGCCGGTGCTGCTGGAAGAGACTTGCTTAATGCCAGCCAGGGGGCTCTCGACAAGGCCATGGATATGCTAGCCGATAATCTTAAAGAAACTACTGTTCCTGCCCCAGTGCCGACAAAGCTAAGTAAAGGTTAGAGCAGTGAAAGCAAACAACAATAGACTATTAGCTGATGTGCTCAGGCCAATCTCTTACTGCTATGGTCTCGGGGCCTATGCCCGCCTCATCACCTATTCGGCCGGACTTGCTAGTCGCAGGTCGGCTGCTGTACCC
>Ga0075444_10000386_pt1 | contig 26456 bp, 23 predicted proteins | sample CoawatmetaG01DNA_FD_76836 | JGI IMG/M metagenome (GOLD analysis project Ga0075444, IMG submission 76836) | Marine microbial communities from the West Antarctic Peninsula - Coastal water metaG017-DNA | ecosystem: Environmental > Aquatic > Marine > Coastal | place: Atlantic Ocean: West Antarctic... | reverse complement strand
GCGGCGGCCGCCGCCCTGATCCCCGACGACCTGTTCAAGCTGATCAGCGTGCCCGACAAATTCTCCGGGATCGGCGGCGCGGACAATGCGGCGATCGTGAAGTCCTTCTATGGCTTCAACCTGCCGAACATGGTCTCGCTGCTCGACAAGGCTTACGGCATCTGCGGCGGCAACGGCCAGTGCCTGGTTCCGTACACCACGGACTCGCGCATCCGCGAAAAGACCGTCTCGCCCTATTTCCAGTTCAACGGCAAGATGGACCTGTTCGCGCGTCCCGCCCATCTGATCGCCGGGCTTCGCTTCGAGAATACCGACGTCTCGGCCTCGGCCCTGGTGCCGACCCCGGTCGGCGCGCGGCAGAATTCGCAGAACGAGTTCAACATCCTGTTCTCGGGCAGCGGCTTCACGACCTTCAAGGGCAGCTACCAGAACTGGTTGCCGTCGGTCGACTTCGACTTCCAGCCGCTGGAAAACGTCAAGCTGCGCGCGTCGTACAGCCACACCATCACCCGCGCCGATTATGGCAGTCTGCAGGGCGGTCGCAACCTGTCGCAGCTGTTCCGCATCGGCGGCGGCACCGGCAGTGTCGGCAATCCGAACCTGATCCCCTACAAGTCGAAGAATATCGACCTGTCGGCGGAGTGGTATTACAAGTCCGACAGCTATATCTCGGTGGGCTTCTTCCACAAGGACGTGTCGAACTTCATCGGCCAGACCCAGGTCAATTCGACCGTTCCGGGCGTGACGTCTCCGGTCACCAGCTTCAACGGCGTGACGCAGTATGGCCCGCGCTATCAGGCGGCGATCAACGCGCTGGGGACGAACGCGACCTTCGCGCAGGTCCGCGACTATATCGCCGCCAACTTCCCCGGCGGCGTGGTCAACGGCACGATCGTGGCACAGCCCAATGATCCGGCGGTCAACTTCGTCATCACGACGCCGTTCAACAGCAGCCAGACGGCCAGCGTCGACGGATTCGAGTTCGCGATCCAGCATAATTTCTGGGACACCGGCTTCGGCACCATCCTGAACTACACGATCGTCAACGGGAACCGGAACTACGACAACCGCCTGCCCGCCACCGTGTCGCAATTCGCGATCACCGGCCTGTCGGACAGCGCCAATGCCGTGTTGTTCTACGACAAGTTCGGTATCCAGGCGCGTGCGGCCTATAACTGGCGCAAGGGGTATCTGGCTGGGGCGGGCATCAACCCGGTCTATGTCAACACCTATGGCCAGCTGGACGCGAGTGCGAGCTATGCGGTGACAAAGAGCGTGGCGGTCTTTGCCGAGGGTATCAACATCTTGGGCGAGAACCGCAGCGGGCACCTGCGTTCGGATCGCAACGTCAACTTCATCACCAAGCAGGATGCGCGCTACGCGGCGGGCGTGCGCTTCACCTTCTGATGCGCGTGCGCTGACGATCATGGGAAAAACCGGCTCTCCTTGCGGGAAAGCTGGCTTTTCCCGCCGATCGTCGGCAATTTGCGATCCAGAATGACGACCGGGATCAGGACAGCGGTGGATCAGGCTATCACCCGGCCCATGACCCGGATCGTGGTCGTAGGCGGCGGCACCGCAGGCTGGCTGTCGGCCTGCCGCATCGCCGCCGCGACCGCCGGATCGGTCGCGGTGACTCTGGTCGAATCCCCCGACGTGCCCAGCATCGGCGTGGGCGAAGGCACATGGCCTACGATCCGGCGCACGCTGGAGCGGATCGGCATCGGCGAAACCGAGCTGCTGCGGGCCTGTGACGGTTCGTTCAAGCAGGGGACGCGCTTCGACGGCTGGGCGACGGGCGCGGCGGACGATCGCTATTACCACCCCTTCGTGCCGCCCATCGACAGCGATCCCGCCGACCTGCCCGGCGATCGCCCCTTTGCCTTCGCCGCCTGCGCCCAGCCCCATGTCTGCGCCGAGGACCTCGCCCCACGCCAACCGGCCATGCCCGATTATGCGGGCGCGCTGAACTATGCCTATCATCTCGACGCGGCTAGGCTCGCCGCGCTGCTGACCCGCCATGCCACCACCCATTTGGGCGTGCATCATGTCCGCGATCATGTCGTCTCGGTCGAACGGGCCGGGAATGGCGACATCGCGGCGGTCGCCACCCGCCAGTCGGGACGTATCGCGGGCGACCTGTTCCTCGACTGTAGCGGCCATCGCGGCTTGCTGATCGGCGAGACGCTGGGGGTGGAGTCGGTCGACATGTCCCCAATCCTGTTCAACGACCGAGCGCTGGCGGTGCAGGTGCCGGTCGCGCCGGACAGCCCCATCGCGTCGCAGACGGTGGCGACCGCCCATGCCGCCGGGTGGCTCTGGGACATCGGGCTGCCGACACGGCGCGGGATCGGCTGCGTCTATGCCTCCGCCTTCATGAGCGACGACGAGGCGGAGGACGTGCTTGCGCGATATTGCCGCCGGATCGCGTCCGACCTCCCGTCGCCGCGCCGCCTGACCTTCCGCTCGGCCTATCGTACCGCACCCTGGACGGCCAACTGCCTCGCCATCGGTCAGTCGGCGGGGTTCATGGAGCCGCTGGAGGCATCGGCTATCGTCATGATCGAGCTGTCGCTCGACGCGCTGCTCGACGATTTTCCGGTGGACCCGGCCCTGATGTCGATCCAGGCCCGACGCTTCAACATGCTGGCGCGCTATCGCTGGGAGCGGATCGTCGACTTCCTGAAGCTCCATTATGTGCTCAGCCGTCGCGAGGAGCCCTATTGGCGCGCACACCGCGATCCCGCCACCATGTCCGACCGGCTGGCCGAGGCGCTGGCGCTGTGGCGGCACCGCGCGCCGTCCGCATTCGACCTGCCGATGCAGGACGAGCTGTTTCCGGCGGCCAGCTATCGCTACATCCTCTGGGGCATGGGTTTCCCCGCCCCCCTCCCCTCGCCCGTCCGCCGCGCCGCGCGTCCCGACCTGGCCGGCCAGCTTCGCCAGGTCGAACAGCGGGGCCGCGCCCTGGCCGCGAGCCTGCCGACCAATCGCGCCTATCTCGATGCGCTGCGCGCCGAGCAGGCTTCTCCCGCCGAAAGAACCGCCTGATGCCCCGCCACGAAGCCCTGAGCGCCGACGATCACCGCGACCTGCGCATCCTGGAGTCGCGCGACGCCGCGCTCGGCGATGCCCGCATGGCCTGCATCACCGTCCCCGCCGAGTTCCGCGCGGTGCAGGCCGAATATCCCATTCTGTTCCGCCTCAACGAAACCCGCGACCGGTTCAGCGCCCTTGCGATGTTCGGGTTCGAGAATGGCGAAAATCTCTATCTGGCGGACGGCCGCTGGGACGCGCGCTATCGTCCGCTGGCGATCGACATCCAGCCCTTCCTGATCGGCGGCAGCCCGGAGGATGACGGCCCCAAACAGGTCCATGTCGATCTCGACTCTCCCCGCATCGCCACCGGGGCGCAGGGCGTTCGGATATTCGACAAGCATGGCCGCCCGACGCCGTATCTCGAGCGTGTGATCCAGCAGGTCGGCGAACTCGACCATGGCTTTCGCGAAGCGGGCGCCTTCTTCGCCGCGCTCCAGCGATACGAACTGCTGGAGCCGTTCACGCTGGACGTGACGCTCGACGACGGCTCGTCCAACCGGCTGATCGGGTATCACATCATCGCCGAGGAGCGGCTGGCCGCGCTGGGCGGCGCGGTGCTCGCCGAACTGCAGGCGGCGGGCTATCTGGAGCCGATCTATATGGCGATCGCCTCGCTTGGCCAGATCAGCGGACTGATCGCGCGGCGCAACCGGCGGGGCGCGCATGGCTGACGCCGATCCCGGGCGACTGACCGCCCTTCCCCCGGTGCCCGAAGTGACGGTCGCCGATGCCGCCGAGCTGGATCACATCCTGCGCGAGGCCGATCGCCCCTTCGTCGTGCGCGGCCTGACCGCCGACTGGCCGCTGGTCCAGGCGGGGCGGCGCTCAGGCGAAGCGGCGCGGACCTATCTGCTCGACCATCGCCGCGACCGGCCCTTCACCGTCTCGGTCGGCGTGCCGGGCAGCGGCGGGCGGCTCTTTTACGACGACGCCATGGCGATGAACTTCCGCATGATGGAGGCGGGGCTTCCCGAGATCTTCGCGCGGATCGCCCAGTTCGCGGGGCAGCCCGAGGCGCCGTCCATCTATCTCGCCTCGATCGACATGCACCAATATTTCGACGGGCTGCACGCGGCGAACCATGTCGATCTGGGCGAGCGTGATCTGCTGGCCAGCATCTGGATCGGCACCCGCACCCGGATCGCCGCGCATAACGACGTGCCGCACAATCTGGCGATCTGCGCGGTCGGCCGCCGCCGCTTCACGCTGTTCCCGCGCGAGCAGTTCCGCAACCTCTATCTCGGCCCCGTCGACAACACGCCCGCCGGTCGTGCGGTCAGCATGGTCGATTTCCCCGCCCCCGATCTCGACCGCCATCCCCGCTTCGCCGAAGCCCTGGCAAGCGCGCAGGTCGCCGATCTGGCGGCGGGCGACGCGGTCTTCATCCCCGCGCTCTGGTGGCATCATGTCGAGGGGACCGAGGATTTCAACGTGCTGGTCAATTACTGGTGGCGCGACGCGCCCCGCTGGATGGGCCAGCCGCAAGAGGCGCTGAACCACGCGATGATGACGATCCGCGACCTGCCCGCCGACCAGAAGGCGCATTGGCGCGCGATGTTCGACCATTATGTCTTCGCCAATGACGACAGCGTGACCGCGCACATTCCCGAAGGCGGGCGCGGGATCCTGGACCCGATGACGCCCGACCTGGCAGGCCGCATCCGCGCGTTCCTGTTGCGGACGCTCAGCCGATGAGCACGCCCCGCCGGATCGTCATTGCTGGCGGCGGCACCGCCGGCTGGATGGCCGCCGCCGCCATGGCCCGCACGCTGGGTCGCGCCGTCACCGTGACGCTGGTGGAATCGGACGCGATCGGCACGATCGGCGTCGGCGAGTCGACCATCCCGCCGATCATCACCTTCAACCGGCTGCTCGGCATCAACGAGGCCGAGTTCATGGCCGCGACCCAGGCGACCTTCAAGCTGGGCATCCAGTTCGACGGGTGGAAGGGGCCGGAGGACCGCTATTTCCATTCCTTCGGCCTGACCGGCAAGGATCATTGGGCGGCGGGCTTCCAGCATTTCTGGCTCGACGGCCGCACCCGCGGCCATGACGCGTCCTATGACGAATATTGCCTGGAGCTGGTCGCCGCGCGCGAGGGCAAGTTCGCGCATCTGCCGGACGAGCGGATGAACTATGCCTATCAGCTCGATTCGACGCTCTATGGCCGGTTCCTGCGCCGCATGGCGGAGGGCGACGGCGCGACGCGGATCGAGGGGCGGATCGCCGAGGTCGCGCTGGCCCCCGATAGCGGCGACATCGCCGCCCTGGTGCTGGACGACGGTCGGCGGGTCGAGGGCGACCTGTTCCTCGACTGCACCGGCTTTCGCGCGCTGCTGATCGAGCGTGCGCTGCATGTCGGGTTCGACGACTGGAGCCATTACCTGCCCTGCGACGCCGCCGTCGCGGTGCAGACCGAAAGCGTGCGACCGCCCGTCCCCTACACCCGCGCCATCGCGCATGAGGCCGGGTGGCAGTGGCGCATCCCGCTGCAGCACCGGGCGGGCAACGGCATCGTCTATTGCAGCCGCTATATGGATCACGACACGGCGCGCGAAACGCTGCTCGCCACGGTCGAGGGCAAGGTGCTGACCGAGCCCAACATGCTGCGCTTCCAGACCGGCGCGCGCCGCAAGCAATGGCATCGCAACTGCATCGCGGTCGGCCTGTCGGGCGGCTTCCTGGAACCGCTGGAATCGACCAGCATCCACCTGATCCAGCGCGCCATCCTGCGGCTGATCCGTCTGCTCCCCGGCGGTCCGATCAGCGCGCATGACGTGGCCGAATTCAACGATCAGCAGATGACCGACATGGTCCAGATCCGCGACTTCCTGATCCTGCACTATAAGGTCCATGAACGGCGCGACACGGCCTTTTGGCGGCAATGCGCCGATATGGAGATACCCGACAGCCTGGCGCACAGGATCGCGCTGTTCCGCGAGACGGGGCGCGTCTTCCGCCGCAATGACGAGCTGTTCGCCGAGAATAGCTGGGTACAGGTGATGATGGGCCAGGGCATCATGCCGGAAAGCCATCACCCGATCACAGCGCGACTGTCCGACGAAGAGCTGGACCGGCTGCTGACCACGCTACGCCAGAATGTCGCGACCACGGTGCGCGGCCTGCCGCCCCATGCGGACTATGTCGCGCGCCATTGCGGCACGGCGGCCTGAACCCGCTCATGCCGCCCCGCCGCCGCCAGTCCGTCACCATCCGCCACGTCGCCGCCGATGCAGGTGTCTCGCTCCAGACCGTCAGCCGGGTCATCAACAAGGAACCCAATGTCCGGCCCGAGATGATGGAGCGGGTCCAGGCGTCGATCGCCAAGCTCGGCTATGTCCCCTCGATCGCGGCGCAACGCATGGGGGGATCGCGCTCCTATCTGATCGTCGCCCTCAACGACCGCGAACGCACCATTGCCGGCTGGCGCAACCGCGAAGGCACCGACTGGGTCGACCAGATGATGCTGGGCGGCATGTTGACCTGCGCCGAACATGGTTATCGCCTGATCGTCGAGTTGGTCGACACGCATAGCGACCATATCGAACGCGAATTGCTGGGCGCGATCGCCGCCTTGCAGCCCGACGGCGTGATCCTGACCCCGCCGCATTCCGGCAATCCCCTCATCACCCGGTTGCTGGAGGAACGTGGCATCAGCTTTGCCCGGATCGGCTCGCGGAAACCCGGCAGCGGCTTCGCGGTCTCGATCGACGACGAAGGAGCCGCGCGCCTGGCGACCGACCACCTCGCCGCCCTCGGCCATCGCCGCATCGGCTTCATCGCCGGACCGGACGACTATGAGCTTAGCGGCTTGCGGGTGGAGGGTTGGCGCAAGTCGATGGCCGCCGCCGGTCTGTCCTGCGACGGGCTTTTGGCGCAGGGGGATTTCAGCTTCGCCTCGGGCCGCGATGCTGCGGTCAAGCTCCTCGATGCGCCCCTGGCGCCGACCGCGATCATCGCCAGCAGCGACCAGATGACGCTCGCCACCCTGGAACTGGCCCGTGAACGAGGGCTCGCGGTGCCCGGCGACCTGTCGCTGGTCAGCTTCGACGACACGCCCATCGTGCGGTTCGTCGATCCTCCCCTGACCGCCGTGGTCCAACCCATCGCCAAGGTGACGGCCCGCGCCGTGGAACTGATCATCGCCGCGCAACTGGGCCAAGCCGTGCCTGAAGGGCCATTGACCACCTCGGCAGAGCTGGTCGCTCGCCAATCGACCGGCCCGGCACCTCATATCGGGCGCGCCGTTTAAACAAGGACAACGCCCTTCATTAGACATTGCTAATGTATCAGTGTGCAGTGTATGAGCAGTGTCTAATGGAGTGGCGATAATGTCCAAACCGCCGATGGATCTGGCGAGTTTCGAGGCGAAGGCCGGACAGGTTGCCGACACGCTGAAGGCGATCGGCAATGCGCGGCGGCTGATGCTGCTGTGCAAGTTGGTCGAGCATGGCGAGGTGTCGGTCGGCGACCTCGCCCGTGATGTCGGGCTGTCGCAATCGGCCTGTTCGCAGCATCTTGCCAGGATGCGTGACGAGGGCTTGGTCACCTATCGACGCGAGAGCCAGACGCTGTGGTACGCGATCACCGATCACCGCGTCGAAGCGCTGCTTGCCACGCTCTACCAGCTCTATTGCAAGGATTGATGCGATGACGCTTATATTCCTTTCGCCCGCCGACGCGCGCGCGGCGATCGACGCCGGTGCGCGCCTGATCGACATTCGCGGTGCCGACGAACATGCGCGCGAACGCATTCCCGGCGCGGTGAATGTGCCGCTCGATCGCATCGGCGATCTGCCGTGCGATGGTCGTCCGGTCGTCTTCCACTGCAAATCGGGTATGCGCACCGCGGCCAGTACGGCGCAGCTGGGGGCGGCAGCGGGGGATGTGTCCGCCTATATTCTCGGCGGCGGTATCGAGGCATGGCGTCAGGCCGGACATCCCATCGTCGTCGATCGGTCGCAGCCGCTGGACATCATGCGGCAGGTGCAAATGATTGCGGGCGCGCTGGTGCTGACTGGCATATTGTTGGGCCTGTTCGTCGCCCCCGGCTTCCTCGGCCTGTCGGCGTTCGTCGGGGCGGGACTGATGTTCGCCGGCGTGACCGGGTGGTGCGGCATGGCCAATTTGCTGCGCCTGATGCCGTGGAACCGGCGCGCGATGGCGTCATCAATCAGGTCGTAACGTCATGATCGCGGCGCCCCATGCGCCACCAAGGGGTGCCCGCATGTTCGCCGCCGACATCTCTCAAGCAATCGCCTGTTCGCCGACCACCTTCAGCCCATAGCCGTCCAGCGCCACCAGCATATGGTGGCTGTTGGTCAGCAGCACGATGTCCTCCACGCCCAGCGCGTTCAGGATCATCGCCCCGACGCCATAGTCGCGCAGTTCCTCCCGATCGGGCAGGGGCGTGCCGCTGCGCGCATGGATGGCCAGCGTCAGCCCGTCGGGGCGCGGGCGGTCGATCACGACGACGACCCCTGCCCCCTCCGCGGCGATCATGCGCATCGACTTGGCGAGCAGTTGCGCCCTGGCGCCCGTCTCGCCGAAAATATCGGCAAAGGGCGACAGCGAGTGCATCCGCACCAAAGTCGGCCTGTCGGGGTCGATCCGGCCCTTGACCAGCGCAACCTGCTCGCTGCCCGTCGCCTTGTTCCAGAAGGTCATGGCGCGCCACTGGCCGCCCCATTCGCTTTCGAACACCGTCTCCGCGCGCTTCTCGACCAGATGGTCGTGGCGGCGGCGATAGGCAATCAGGTCGCGGATCGTGCCGATCTTGAGGTTGTGGCGCTGCGCGAAGGAGACGAGGTCGTCCATCCGCGCCATCGTCCCATCCTCGTTCATGATCTCACAGATCACGCCCGAAGGGTTCAGCCCGGCGAGGCGCGATACGTCGACCGCCGCCTCGGTATGGCCCGCGCGCACCAGCACGCCGCCTTCGCGCGCGACCAGCGGAAAGACATGCCCCGGCGTCACGATCGAGGCGGCATCATGGTTCGCATCAATCGCCACCGCGATGGTCCGCGCACGGTCGGCGGCCGAGATGCCAGTGGTCACGCCCTCGCGCGCCTCGATCGAGACGGTGAAGGCGGTTTCGTGGCGGGTGCCGTTGGCCTTGGTCATCGGCCCGATACCCAGCTGCTCCACGCGTGCCCGGGTCAGCGCCAGGCAGACCAGCCCGCGCCCGTGTCGCGCCATGAAGTTGATCGCGTCGGGCGTCGCCATCTGCGCCGGGATGACGAGATCGCCCTCATTCTCGCGGTCCTCGTCATCGACCAGGATGAACATCCGGCCGTTGCGCGCCTCGTCGATGATCTCCTCCGGGGTCGAGAGAAAGGCGTGTCCGACGGGCGCCAGTGCACATGTCTGCATGGACCTACTCCTTGGCCAAAATGGGAAGCGAGGGGCGAAGCATCTCGAACATGTCGCTCTGGCGGCCATACCAGCCCGCGCCATGCAGCCGCGAAATCAGCTTCATCGCGGTGATGTCGAAATGCAGCCGCGTGGCATCGGTCACGAAGGCATCGGCGATATGCGCATGGACGATCTCGGCCAGCACCGCGATCTGGTTGGGTCCGGTTTCGACGATATGCCGCGCCTGACATTCGAAGCCGACCGGCGCGCTGGCGATCCGAGCCGCCTTGACCGCCACACCGGGCACCATCTCCAGCCCGACTAGAGCGCCCTCATCGACCTCCGCCGGGTGGTCGATGCTGGTGTGGTTCATGCGCTCCGCATGGGCTTCGTCGACCAGATGGACGATGAATTCGCCGGTACTGCGGATATTGGCGGCGGTGTCCTTCATACCCTTAGCCGGATGCGCGACCAGCCCCAGCACGATCATCGGCGGGTCGTTTCCGATGGCGTTGAAGAAGCTATAGGGCGCGAGGTTGAGCACCCCCTCGGCCGACACGCTGGAGACCCAGGCGATCGGCCGGGGCGTGATGCAGGCCCCTATGATCTTGTACCGGCTGGCGGCATCCAGCGTGCGCATGTCGACCTGCATCGGGGCCGCTCCCGTCAGTAACGGCCGCCGAGCAGCGCACCCGCGTCCGGCACGCGCCGCTCCAGCCCCAGCCGGTCGAGCATCTGGTGCGTCGTGCACACCGCCGCCGATACGACCGGAATGCCGATCGCATCCTCCAGCCGCTGGATGATCGGCAAGGACGGCATCTGCACGCAGGCCGAGGCGACGAAGGCATCCACGCCGGTCCGGTCGACGCGCTTGTAGATCTCCAGCAACCGCTCGGGATCATGCCGCCCGACCTCCAGATTGTCGGGGATTTCCAGCGCGGTGAAGTCGTGGACCGTGATCCCCTCATGCTCGATATAATCGACCACCAGCTGGGTCAGCGGCTTCATATAGGGGCAGATGACCGAGATCTTCTTGGCCCCCATCCGCTTCAGCCCGTCGACCAGCGCGCCCGCGCTCGTCACCACCGGGGCGGCGGCATTGTTCTCGCCCGTCCGCGCATGGAGCCGCGCCGCGGACTCGCGATGATAGCCCTTGCCCATGCTCATGATCGCGACGAGGCAGGCATAGCCCAGCACATCGACCCGCGCGTCGGACAGCTCCGTCGCGCAGCGATCGCTGTCGCGGTCCATCGCCTCCAGCTCTTCCTTGACCACCTTCTTCATCCGCATCCGGCTGGAATGGAAGGTGAAGCGCTCCGGCAGAATGCCCTCACGCGCGCGGAGCATGGCGGGGATTTCGGTTTCCATGGTGGTGTTGGACGACGGCACGATCTGGCCGATGCGATAGCTGCGGGCGGTCATGGTGATCCTCTCTGGATGATGTTCGGTATCAGGGCTGGGCGTCGATGCCGGTTTCGGGCTCGGGCGCGGGCGGCGCCGTCTCGATCCGCACCGGCTGTTGCGGCGCCGCGTTCACGCGCAGGTCGAACACGTCGAAACGGTTATAATGGCCGATAATGTCGTGCATCTGCTTGGGCTGGATGCAGCGGGACAGGTCGATCTCGCCGTAGACGATGCCTTCCTCGTCGATCAGCGGCTGGCCGACCACACGGCCATCGGGGCCGAGGATGCCGGAAAAGGCGCTGTTCTTTCGTTCCAGCCGCGCGCGGGCGTCCGGCACCAGCGTCTCCATCGCCGCGACGATCTCCTCCGACACGGTCGAGCAGGAGACGATGGTGAACAGCTTCCCCTCGAAGCAATGTGCCGCAGCGCGGACCTTGATCGCCTCGGCCATGTCGTAATCGGCGGGTGCGACGGGCAGCGCGATATAGCTGGCGATATGGACCAGCTCGCCCTGCGCCAGCAGGCTGAACCGCGCGAGCGTGTTGGTATTCTCGCCACAGGCCAGCCCGCCCAGCGGCCCGATCGCGGTGTCATAGACCTTCAGCGTTGACCCGTCGCCATGCGCCCAGGTCAGCTTCTCCGCCCAGGTCGGCACCAGCTTGCGATGCTTGCCCAGGATCGTGCCGTCGGGGCCGATAAAGACCAGCGTGTTGTAGAGCGTGGCCAGCGACACCGGGCTGCGTTCGTTGACGCCGATGACGACATGCACCCCCGCCTCGCGCGCGGCGGTGCAGACCCGGTCGAGCTCCGGCCCCGGCACCAGGATCGAGGCGCGGGCCAGCTTCTCGAACCACGGGCTTCCCGCGATCGGATCGGCGATCCAGCTCCAATAGGGATAGCCGGCGACGAACACCTCCGGGAAGGCGACCAGCTCGGCGCCGTTCGCCGCCGCCTCGCGAATCAGGCTGGCAGCCTTGTCGACGGTGGCAGCGGGATCGAGGAAAACGGGCGCGGCCTGGACCGCGGCGGCCTTGAATCGAGGCAGGTTCAGCATGAGGCGTTCCTTGCATGTGCAAGTTTTTCCTAACCCCGATTGACAGCGCTTGGCAAGATATTTTAAGCCTGAACTAATTTGACGCGACAAGGAGATCGAGCATGTCGACGGAGAGCTATGACGCATTTCGCGAGGATGTCGCGGGCCGTGCCAATGTCAGCGATACGGCCGAACTGGTCGATTTCTACCGCGATCTCGAAGACCAGCACGCAGGCGCATTGTGGACCGTCGCCAACAAGATCGAACCCTGGGAACCCAAGTCCCAGTCGGTGCCGGTCGTCTGGCACTATGACCGCCTGCGCGACCATGTGCTGCGCGCGCTGGAACTGGTCAGCCCGGAAAAGGCCGGGCGCCGCGTCGTCTATCTCGCCAATCCGGGACGGCGCGACGTGTCGGCGGCGGTAGGCTGGCTCTATACCGGCCTGCAGGTGATGGGGCCAGGCGAGGTCGCCTCGGCACACCGCCACTCCGCCTCCGCGCTGCGCTTCATCATGGAGGGATCGGGCGCGTTCACCAATGTCGACGGGCACAAGATGACGCTCGGTCGCAACGACTTCGTTCTGACCCCCAACGGCACCTGGCACGAACATGGCGTAGCGGAGGACGGCTCGGTCTGCATCTGGCAGGACGGACTCGACATCCCGCTGATGAACGCGCTGGAGGCCAATTTCTACGAGGTCCACCCCGATCTCAACCAGGCGGTCGGCTACGCGGTCGACGACTCCACCGCGACCTGGGGCAATGCCGCGCTGCTGCCCGCCGGGGAAAGCTGGTCGAAGCGTTACTCGCCGCTGCTGAAGTACGAGTGGGAGCCGACCTATGAGGCGCTGCTCCGCTATTCTCGCGCGACGGACGGATCGCCCTTCGACGGCATCCACATGAACTATGTGAACCCGTTCAACGGCGGCCCGCCCATGTCGACCATCGGCGCGTCGATGCAGCTTCTCCGTCCCGGCGAACATACCAAGGCGCATCGCGAGGTCGGCAGCTTCGTCTATCAATGCGCCAAGGGCTCGGGCCATTCGATCATCGGCGGCAAGCGCTTCGACTGGAAGGAGCGCGACATCTTCGTCGTGCCGTCCTGGATGTGGCACGAGCATGTCAACGGATCGGCGAGCGAGGACGCCTGCCTGTTTTCCTTCCACGATCTGCCCGCGATGCGCGCGCTCAATCTCTACCGATCGGAAGCCTTTGCCGACAATGGCGGGCACCAGCCGGTCCTGTCCTGACCCCTCCCCTTTCCTGAAAGGATTATCATGCGTCTTGTTACGTATCGCGCCGATGTCGAAGCCGAAGGCCGGCTGGGCGTGCTGGTCGATGGTCTGGTCATCGACGTCGCCAAGCTGGGCGCGCGCGCGGGCGTGCCGCTGCCGTCGCGGATGCTCGACTTCATCGACCTGGGGCCGGTCGCGGTCGCCGAGTTGAAGCTGCTGCTGGACGAGGCCAAGGGCCGCTGGCCGGTCGATGGCGCGCGTCCGCTGGCGGGCGTCAAGCTGCTCGCCCCGATCCCGCGCCCGCGCAAGAATGTGTTCGGCATCGGCCTGAACTATATCGACCATGTCGCGGAGAGCGCCGCCGCGCTCGACACCTCGGCTGATCTGCCGAAGAAGCCGGTCATCTTCTCCAAGCCGCCGACCAGCGTCATCGCGCCGGGCGAGCCGATCGTCCACCGCGCCGACATCACCCAGCAGTTGGACTGGGAGATCGAACTGGGCGCGATCATCGGCACCACGGCGCAGCGCGTCGCGCGTGAGGACGCTCTGCGCCACGTCTTCGGCTACACTACCCTGATCGACATGAGCGCGCGTGATTGTCGCCGCGCGGGTCAGTGGATCTATTCCAAGGGGCAGGACAGCTATTGCCCGATGGGGCCGTGCATCGTGACGGCCGACGAAATCCCCGATCCGCAGACGCTGGACCTGTGGCTGACCGTCAACGGCGTCGAGAAGCAGCGCAACAATACCAGCCACATGCTGTTCAAGGTCGACGAACTGATCGCCGACATCAGCCAGGGCATCACGCTGGAACCCGGCGACATCATCGCGACCGGCACCCCGGAAGGTGTCGGCGCGGGTCGCTCGCCCCAGGAATGGGTGTGGCCGGGTGACGTGATCGAAGGCGAGGTCGTCGGCATCGGCAAGCTGCGGCATTCGGTCGTGGCGGGATAAGGTCCCGATGCTGGAAGGAATAGGAACGGCCCCCGATCGCCAAGATCGGGGGCCGTTCTGCATTGTGGCCAAATATAAAATTCCTCCCCGGCACGGGGAGGGGAACCATGCGCAGCATGGTGGAGGGGGCGTGCGGCACAGGACATCCTGTGTGGAAGCCCCCCCTCCGTCAGGCCTGCGGCCTGCCACCTCCCCGTGCCGGGGAGGATCGTTTACGCCGCCACGCTCAGCGCTTGGGGCCGCATATCGGCGGGCCCTTCGACCGAACGCCCCCCCTTCAAGTCCATGCACACCAGCACCACGGTCGCGCGAAAGCGGAGTTCGCCGCCGCATTCGACCTGCACCGAGATTTCGGCCGAGCTGCGCCCGACGCGCGCGGGCTGGACCAGGAAATCGAGCGCCTCGCCCAACCGGCTGGGCGCCGCGAAGTCGGCCTCCAGCCGCACGGTCGGCACACCGAGGCCGCGCTCGCCGTGCATCTCGGCGAAGTCGACGCCGATGCCGTACGCGAAATAATCCTCGATCGCCGCGTTCAGCATCTCGAAATAGCGGGGGTAGAAGACGATCCCCGCGCCATCGACATGCGCGAAGCGGACCTGCTGCGTCGAACGGAATGTCATTCGTTATCCTCTCCTTCGGCCCCCAGCGACTGTTTGAGGATCGCCAGAAGATCATAGAGCTGGGCCATCTGCGCATCCGGCACGCGGTCGAACATTGCCGCGATCCAGCCGTGATGCGCCGTCGCCAACTCGGCGAAATGCGCCCGCCCCTGCGGCGTCAATGCCACGATGTAGCGGCGCCGATCCTCGGGCGCGGGCTGGCTGGAGACATAGCCATCCGACTCCAGCTGCCGGACCAGCGCGGTGACGTTGCCGTTCGACACCAGCAGCGAGCGGGACAGCTCGCCCATGGTGATCCCCTCCTGATGCCGCTCCAGCGCGGCCAGCACGTCGAAGCGCGGCAGGGTGGTGTCGAACTGCTCGATGAAGCGGCGACGCAGCCGCTTCTCGATGGTCATCGAACAGCTCAGCAGGCGCAACAGGACCTTGATGTCCATCCGGCCCGCCAAGGCCCCGTCATGCTTTTCGCGAATGCGGTCCGTCAAAATCAAGGTCTCCATGCGCGTCGTCACGCCGTCTCGGACTGGCGTTGGACGTTGCGCATAAGCTGTGCCTGGCCAAGGGCATAGGCCGAAGGCACCGGCATCTTGTGCCCGGCCGCCGCCGCCGCATGGAGCGTCCAGTTCGGATCGGCCAGATGCGGACGGCCCAGCGCCACCAGATCTGCGCGGCCCGCGGCCAGGATGCCATTGACGTGATCCGCCTCGTAGATGTTGCCGACCGCCATGGTCGGGCAGTCCAGCTCGTTGCGGATACGGTCGGAGAAAGGCGTCTGGAACATCCGGCCATAGACGGGCCGTGCCTGTGGCGCCGTCTCGCCCGCCGACACGTCGATCAGATCGGCCCCCGCCTCACGCAGCGCGGCGGCGATCTCGACGGCTTCGGCCGGGGTCACGCCCGCCGCGCCCGCCCAGTCATTGGCGGAGATGCGGACCGCCAGCGGACGATCCTCGCCCCAGGTCGCGCGGACCGCGCGCACCACCTCCAGCGGGAAGCGCAGCCGGTTCGCCAGGCTGCCGCCATAATCGTCGGTCCGGTCGTTCATCAGCGGCGTGATGAAGGACGACAGCAGGAAACCATGCCCGGCCTGGATCTCGATCATGTCGAACCCGGCGTCGAACGCGCGGGCCGCGGCGGCGACGAAATCCTGACGCACCCGGTCCATATCGGCGCGGGTCATCGCGGAGGGACGCTGGCTTTCGGGAAGATAGGGCTTGTCCGACGCCGCGAGCAGCGGCCAGCCGCCTTCGGGTAGCGGACGGTCCGGCTGAACCGATCCGGGTAGCGTCGCACCGCGCGGCCCCGCATGGCCCAGCTGGATGCACAGCTTGCCCGCCCCTTGCGCATGGGCGAACTCGGTGATCCGCCGCCACGCCGCCGCCTGTTCGTCGTTCCACAGACCGGGACAAGCGGGCGTGATCCGCCCCTCGGGCGACACGGCGGTCATCTCGGTCACGATCAGCCCCGCCCCGCCCATGGCGCGGGCGCCGTAATGGACCAGGTGGAAATCGCCCGGCACCCCGTCCGGCCCGGCGGCATAGGTCAGCACCGGCGACACCACGACGCGGTTGGGCAAAGTCAGCTCGCGCAGGCGATAGGGCGCGAACATCGGCGGCACCGCCTCATTGCCGCCGGAGCGCGCGGCGAACCATTGCTCGATACCGTTCAGCCATTTCGGATCGCGCAGGCGCAGATTCTCATGGCTCACCCGCTGCGACCGGGTGAGGAGCGAATAGGCGAACTGCTTAGGGTCGAAACCCAGATAGCGGTCGAGCGTCTCGAACCATTCGGTCGAGTTCCGCGCCGAATTCTGGATCTTCAGCACCTCGACATGCCGTTCGTTGCGATATTCCGCCAGCGCGGCGGCCATCCCGGCGCGGTCCTGCGCGACATGGGGCCGGCTCATGACCTCGGCCAGCTTGATCGCATCCTCCAGCGCCAGCTTGGTGCCCGACCCGATCGAGAAATGCGCGGTGTGCGCCGCGTCGCCCAGCAGCACGACATTGTCGAACGACCATTCCCCGCACAGGATGCGCCGGAAGTTGATCCAGGCACCCGAGCCGCGAAGATGCGCCGAGTTGGTCAACAGCGGCTCGCCGTTCAGATGCCGCGCGAAGATGCGCTCGCACGCGGCGATCGCATCGGCCTGCTCCATCGTGTCGAAGCCCAGCCCCTTCCAAGTCGCCTCCGAACATTCGACGATGAAGGTCGAGCGCGTCTCGTCGAAGCGGTAAGCGTGCGCCCAGATCCACCCCGCCTCGGTCTTCTCGAAGATGAAGGCGAAGGCGTCGAACAGGCGCGGCGTGCCCAGCAAGATGAACTTGTTGGCGCGCGTGTCGATGTCGACGTCGAACCTGTCCTCATGGGCGGTGCGAATCCGGCTGTTGATGCCGTCCGCCGCGACGATCAGGTCGTAATCGGCCCATTTGGTCAGGTCGGCGTCGAAGTCCGTCTCGAACTGCAACCGCACGCCCAGCGCGCGGGCGCGATCCTGCAGGATATTGAGCAACCGCTTGCGCCCGATGCCGATAAAGCCATGCCCGCCCGAGCGCTCGACATGGTCGCCCACGACCACCTCGATATCGTCCCAATGCGCGAATTCCGACTCGATGGTTGCTGCGCTGACCGGATCGTTGGCGCGCAAATTGGTCAGCGTCTGGTCGGAGAAGACGACGCCCCAGCCGAACGTGTCGCCCGCCTTGTTCCGCTCCACGACCAGCACGTCATGCGACGGGTCGCGCAGCTTCATCGAGATCGCGAAGTAGAGCCCGGCAGGCCCGCCACCCAGACAAACGACACGCATCGGCATCTCCTCTATTTGTTTTAGACCTAAAATATATGGATGCGCCGATCAAGGGGTTTCGCGCGATCAGCCTTCCAGATTGCGATAGACGCGGTCGAGCAGGGTCAGCAGCCGGTCGAAATCGCGGGCGGAAAGTCCCGCAATCACCTGCTGATAGACGGGCGAGGTCGCCTTCCGGGCCTCGGCCAGTTTCGATTCGCCGGTCGCGGTCAGGGCGACCAGGGTGACGCGCGCATCCTCTTCGCTGGCGGTCAGCGTGACCAGATCGGCGGCGGCCATGCGCTGGACGATGCGGGTCATGGTGGACAGCGGAATGACGGCCGCCTCGGCGATGTCACGCACCCCGCGCGGGGCATGTTCGCCCAGGATCATCAGGACGCGCCAATTGGGAATGTCGAGCCCGATGTCGCGCAGCAGTGGCTCGATCGTCGCATGGTAGCGACTCGCCAGCCGGTTGATCAGGAAGAAGGGGTAACGCTCGACCTGGAACGCCGCCGTTCCGGGATCGCCCTGCGTACGATGGTCCAATCCGATAGCTCCCAATTCGCCAGCGCCTTAGCCCCTGCTCCGCCCCCTCGCAACCGACCCAAAAAGAATTTAGTTGCATATGCACGTTTTATTCGGCAGCTTTCGACTAAGAAGAACATGATTGGAGACCGACGATGGCCGAGTCCGCCCTGTCTCGTTTCGCGCAAGCCCTGACCGCCGGATCGATCGAAGTCGTCGATCTGACGCAGGAGTTATCCGAGGACACGCCAGTCCTGATCCTGCCCGAGCCCTTCGGCCAGACCGCACCGTTCAGCCGCCAGGAAATCTCCCGCTATGACGAGCGCGGCGTCGCCTGGGCGTGGAGCAACTTCACCACCGGCGAGCATACCGGCACCCATTTCGACGCGCCGCTCCACTGGGTGACGGGTAAGGACTTGCCCAACAACAGCGTCGACACCATCGACCCCACGCATTTCGTCGGCCCGGCGGTCGTGATCGACGCCTCGGCGGAGGCGGCGGCGGACGCCGACTTCATCCTGACCGCCGATTTTCTCCGCGCCTGGGAAGCCAGTCATGGCCGCATCCCGGCCAGGAGCTGGGTCCTGCTGCGCACCGACTGGTCGAAGCGTCAGGGCGATGCCTATACCAACCGGCGCGAGGATGGCCCGCACACCCCCGGCCCCGACCCAGATGCCGTCCGCTTCCTGGTCGAGGAGCGCGACATCATCGGCTTCGGTGTCGAGACGATCGGCACCGATGCGGGCCAGGCCCATACCATGACCCCGCCCTACCCCGCGCATACGCTGCTGCACGGTGCGGGCCGCTACGGCCTGCAATGCCTCGCAAATCTCGACCGGCTGCCGCCGACCGGCACGGTCATCGTCGCCGCGCCCCTGAAAATCCGTGGCGGCTCGGGCAGTCCGCTGCGCGTCCTTGCTTTCGTCGGGAGCTGATCCATGGCCGAACGGTCCTTCAAGAAGGAAGTCGAAAAGCTCCGCCTGGGTGCGGGCGACGTGTTCGAGGGCGAAGGCATTCTCGCCGTCACCAAGGCGCTGCTCCAGGCCGGGGTTGCCTATGTCGGCGGCTATCAGGGTTCGCCGATCAGCCATTTGATGGACGTCTTCGCCGACGCCGATCCGCTGCTGCGCGAACTGGGCGTGCATTTCGAATCCAACGCCAATGAGGCGGCGGCAGGCGCGATGCTGGCGGCCTCGGTGAACTATCCCCTGCGCGGCGCGGTCGCCTGGAAGTCGGTGGTCGGCACCAATGTCGCCTCCGACGCGCTGTCCAACCTCGCCAGCGGCGGCGTCACCGGCGGCGCGCTCATCCTCGTCGGCGAGGATTATGGCGAAGGCTCCTCGATCATGCAGGAGCGGACCCATGCCTTTGCGATGAAGAGCCAGATGTGGCTGCTCGACCCGCGCCCCAATTTGCCGACCATCGTCGGTATGGTCGAAAAGGGCTTCGAACTGTCCGAGGCGTCGAACACGCCCGTGATGATCGAGATGCGGGTGCGCAGCTGCCACATGACCGGCAGCTTCGTCGCCAGCGACAATCGCCGCCCGACCATGACCGTCGGGCAAGCCGCCGCCAATCCGCGCCGCGCGGTCGACCGCATCGTCCTGCCGCCCGCGATCTTCCAGCATGAGATCGAGAAGATCGAACAGCGCTGGCCCGCCGCCCAGAAATTCGTCCGCGAACAGCGGCTGAACGAATGGTTCGGGCCGGAACGCGACGAGATCGGCATCATCGTGCAGGGCGGCCTCTACAACACGCTCAACCGCGCACTGGAGCTGGCCGGTCTCTCCGATACGTTCGGCGCGGCGCGTATCCCGATCTACTGCCTCAACGTCGTCTATCCGCTGATCCCGGAGGAAGTCGTCGCCTTCTGCGCAGGGAAACGCGCGGTGCTGGTGCTGGAGGAAGGGCAACCCGAGTTCATCGAGCATGAACTCAGCACGCTGCTGCGCCGCGCCGATATCCAGACGAAGCTGGTCGGCAAGGACGTGATGCCGCGCGCGGGCGAATATTCGGGGCAGGTGATCGGCGACGGCCTCGCCAAGTTCCTGCGCGACCATGCCCCCGAACGCGCGCCGGAGCCCCGCGCGGTGGTACCCGTCCCCGCCGATGTCGCCGCCACCGTGCCGCAGCGCCCGGCGGGCTTCTGCACCGGCTGTCCCGAACGCCCGATCTTCGCGGCGATGAAGCTGGTCCAGCGCGAACTGGGCGAGATGCACGTCTCCGCCGATATCGGCTGTCACCTCTTCTCGATCCTGCCGCCGTTCAACATCGGCAATACGACGATGGGCTATGGCCTGGGTGCCGCCGCTGCCTCTGCTTTCAAGCCCGAGGGCAAGCGTGCGTTGGCGGTGATGGGCGATGGCGGTTTCTGGCATAACGGCCTGACCTCGGGCATCGGCAATGCCGTCTTCAACCAGGACGAGACCGTTACCGTCATCGTCGACAATGGCTATTCGGCGGCGACCGGCGGGCAGGACATCCTGTCCTCGCGCGCGAAGAACGACACCCGCATCACCAACCACCCGATCGAAAAGGCGGTGCGCGGCATGGGCGTCAAATGGGCGCGCACGCTGACCCGCACCTATGACGTGGCGAAGATGCGCGACCTGATCCGCGAGGCGATGACCAGCCCGGAAAAGGGGCCGAAGGTCATCATCGCCCAGTCGGAATGCATGTTGAACAAGCAGCGCCGCGAAAAGCCGCTGATGGCCAAGGCCGCCAAGGAAGGGCAGCGCGTGGTGCGCGAGCGGTTCGGCGTCGATCCCGACACCTGCACCGGCGACCATGCCTGTATCCGCCTGTCGGGCTGTCCATCGCTCAGCATCCGCGACAATCCCGATCCGCTGCGCCAGCATCCCGTCACGCATATCGACAATAGCTGTGTCGGCTGCGGCAATTGCGGCGAGGTCGCCCATGCCGCCATACTCTGCCCCTCCTTCTGGAAGGCGAGCATCGTCTCCAACCCCGGCCGCTGGGAGACATGGCGTCACCGCATGACCCAGCGCGTCATCGGCTGGCTGCAACAGCGCCATGACCGCCACCTTGCCGCGAGGGCTTTCTGATGGAACGCATTCTTCCCGATCGCGACCGGATCACCATCGCCATCCTGGCGCTGGGCGGCGAAGGCGGCGGCGTGCTGGCCGAATGGGTTCAGCATATCGCGCGTGCCCATGGCTATGTGGCGCAAGGCACCTCGGTCCCCGGTGTCGCACAGCGGACCGGATCGACCGTCTATTATATCGAACTGGTACGCACGCGGCCCAGCGGCGGCAACCGTCCCGACCCTGTGCTGGCGATGATGCCGGTGCCGGGCGATGTCGATATCGTCATCGCGTCCGAACTGATGGAGGCCGGTCGCGCGATCCTGCGCGGCTTCGTCAGCGAGGATCGCACCACGCTGATCGGCTCCACCCACCGCGTCTATGCGATCTCGGAGAAAGCCGCGCTGGGCGACGGCACCGGTGCCAGCGAGCGCATCCTGGCCGCCGCCAAAAGGCGCGCGCGGCGCTTCATCGGCTTCGACATGTCGGCCGCCGCCGCCAAGTCGGGCAGCGTCATCAGCTCGATCATGCTCGGCGCGCTCGCGGGTAGCGAGGCCCTGCCCTTCCCGCGTGAGGCGTTCGAGGACGCGATCCGGCACGGCGGCAAGGCGGTCGAGCCCAATTTGAAGGGCTTCGGCCTGGGCTTCGACTCGGCGCAGGCCGGTGAGGAGGATGCACGGGACAAGCCCGCCGGGCCCCCGGTCCCGACGACGCCTGCCGGACGTACACTTGCTGCGCGCATCGCCAACACCCTGCCCGAAGGCGCACAGGCCACCGCGACCGAGGGCGTGCGCAAGCTGATGGATTATCAGGATGCCGATTATGCCGGCGACTATCTCGACCGACTGGCGGCGTTCGTGCCGCTGGACGGTGCGGACGGCGCGCTGACCGAGACGGCGGCCCGGCATCTGGCGCTCTGGATGGCCTATGAGGACACGATCCGCGTCGCCGACCTGAAGGTCCGTGCGACCCGCAGCGACCGCGTCGCGCGGGAGGTGCGGGCCAAGGACGATCAGCTGCTGACCGTCACCGAATATATGCATCCGCGCCTTCAGGAGGTCTGCGAGACGCTGCCCGCCGGGCTGGGTCGCTTCATCCTGAGGCACGACGGGCTGCGCCGTCGGCTGGAGCCGTTTTTCCAGAGTGGTCGCCATGTGCGGACGACCGGGCTGCGCTGGTTCCTGATGCTGCGGCTGCTGGCCGGGATGCGGGGGGTGCGGCGGCGGACGTTGCGCTATGACGAGGAACAGGCGCGGATTGCGGCCTGGTTGGACCTGGTGCTTCAGGCCGCGCGCACCGACCGGGACGCCGCCATTGCGGTCCTGCGCTGCCAGAATTTGATCAAGGGCTATTCGGACACGTTCGAGCGCGGTCTTGCGCATTTCCAGCTGGTCATGGCGGCCGTGCCCGCCGCGCTCGCCAAGCCGGGGGCGGCAGCGCGGATCGCGGCGCTGCACGACGCCGCGCTGGCCGACGAAAAGGGCGAGGCGCTGGGCTGCGCGCTGGCCGCGACCGGATAAACCCGCGCCCAGCGAACAGGCCCGGCACTGGCTGCATAACGCCGCCGCGCCGCCGGGCCATAGACTGACAGCGTAACATCGACGGATATGAGGAAGACCGCATGGCCATGCTGGATGGAAAGGTCGCGATCGTCACCGGGGGCGGCGCAGCGATCGGCGGGGCGATCACCCGCGAGCTGCATGCCGAGGGCGCGAAGGTCGTCATCGCCGCGCGCAACCAGGATCAAGGCGCCAAGCTCGCCGAGGAACTGGGCGAACACGCGCTGTTCGTCGCGACCGACATCACAGACGATGCCGCCATCGCGCATCTGGTCGGGACCGCCATCGCCCGGTTCGGGCAGATCGACATCCTGGTCAACAACGCCTGTTCTTATGGCGATGAGGGCCCCGCCACCGCGCGCGAGACTTGGCTCCAGACGCTGAACGTCAACGCCGTCTCCGCCGCAATCCTGGGTGAAGCGGCCCGCCCGCACCTCGCCAATACGCGCGGCAACATCGTCAATATCGGCTCGATCTCGGGCAAGTTCGCGCATATCGGCCGCTGGGCCTATCCGGTGTCGAAGGCGACGCTGGCGCACCTCACCCGGTCGCAGGCGATGGACTACGCCGCCGACGGTATCCGGGTGAACATGGTGACGCTCGGCCATATCTGGTCGGACCCGATTGGCGGCCTCGCCGGGGGCAACCGTGCCCATGCCGACAAGGTGTCGAGCGACCTCAACCTGCTCGGCCGCGTCGCCGATGCCTCGGAAGTCGCGCAGGTCGTCGCCTTCGTCGCCTCCGACGCCGCCTCCTACATGACCGGCAGCGAGACGGCGGTCGATGGCGGTTACGGGATGCTCGGGCCGGAGCGGCGCGTGCCGCTGATGCCGCTCCTCGCCGCACACGGCTGACCCAGGATGGCGGCCGGAAACCGAGACGCCGATATCGTCATCATCGGCAGCGGGATCAACGCGCTGGTCTGCGGCGCGCGCCTCGCGCTGAAGGGCAAGCGCGTCGCGCTGTTCGAGCGGGAGGCGGTGGCGGGCGGCTGTATCCGCACCGAGGAGCTGACGCTGCCGGGCTTCCGGCACGACACGTTGTCGACCCTCTATCCGCTGTTCGTCACCTCGCCCCATTATGCCGAGCTGGGGCCGGAGCTGGCGCGGCACGGCCTGCGCTTTCGCAACACGGCGACGCCGACCGCCTCGGTAATGGACGATGGTCGCAGCATCATCTTCCGCACCGACCGCGCCGCCAATATCGCGGCGCTCGACGCCTGCGCGCCCGGCGACGGACAGGCCTATGCCCGCGCCATGGCCGAGGTGGAGGACATCGCCCCCCTGGTCTTCGGCCTGCTCGGCGGCGAGCTTTGGTCCTGGCCGACCGCCAGACTGCTGCTCGGCGAGGTTCGCAAGCGCGGCCCCAAGGCACTCGGCCGGATGTTCGGCGGGATGCTGCGCGCGTCGCGCGACTGGCTGCGCAGCGACTTTTCCTCGCCGCTCTCGCAGGCGCTGTTTGCGCCCTGGGTCCTGCATGTCGGCCTGTCGCCGGAGAGCAGCGCGTCGGCGCTGATGAACCGGCTGGTCCTGCTGTCGCTGGAGGCGGCGGGCAGCCCGATGGTCGAGGGCGGCAGCGCGCGCATCGTCGAGGCGTTCACCCGGCTGATCGAGGAAAAGGGCGGCCGCGTTAGTACGAACGCCGACGTCGCCGAGATCATCGTCGAACGCGGCCGCGCGACCGGCATAAGGCTGGGTAGCGGCGAGGTCGTGCGCGCGCGAAAGGCGGTCGTCGCCTCGGTCACGCCTACCCAGCTTTATGAGCGATTGCTCCCCGCCAGCGCCACCCCCGAACGCGCGCGGAGCGAGGCCAAGGCCTATCGCTATGGACGCGGCGAGATGCAGATCCACCTGGCTCTGTCGGAACCCCCGCAATGGCCCGACCTCGCGCTTCGCGACGTGGCGATGCTCCACATCAGCAACGGGCTGGAGGCGGTATCCCGCGCCGTCAATGAGGCGGAACGCGGCCTGCTCCCCGCCGAGGCGAGCATCGTCGTCGCCCAGCCGATCGCCGTCGACCCCAGCCGCGCGCCGGATGGGAAATGGATCTTCTGGATCCAGTTGCAGGAACTGCCCCGCGACAGCGCGGTCAAGGGCGATGCCGCTGGGCTGATACCCACGCCGGAGGACGGCCATTGGACGCCGGAGTTGCGCGAGGCCTATGCCGACCGCATCGTCGACCGGCTCTGCGCGCTGATCCCGAACCTGCGTGCCAGCATCCTCGACCGCCACGTCATCAGCCCAGCCGATCTGGCGGCGCTGAATGTCAACCTGGTCGGCGGCGATCCCTATGGCGGCGACTGTTCGCTCGACCAGTTCATGCTCTGGCGCCCGCGTGCGACGCCGGGGAACCATGAAACGCCGATCAAGAGCCTGTACCAGATCGGCGCCTCGACCCATCCCGGCCCGGGACTTGGCGGCATGTCCGGCTCGATGGTCGCGGACCGTCTTGCCTGAAATTCCTCCCCGGCAAGGGGAGGTGGCAGGCCGAAGGCCTGACGGAGGGGTGTCCCGGCCGGAGAGGGTGGGCTGACCCACCACCCGTGACACCCCTCCACCATGCTGCGCATGGTCCCCCTCCCCTTGCAGGGGAGGAATGGAAAGCGCCCCAAAAAACAGGCCCCCGCCGCATTGGCGGGAGCCCAGTTGGCCAGCGCCCTTTAGCGGCCGATCGGGACGATCGCCTTCAACCAGAATTTGTCGCCCTGCGGCCGGTTCTCGGCATGGAACTCATGCTGCCAGGTACCGATCAGCTGGACCTTGCCCGCCTGATAGCTGGCCGAGGGGCCGACGCCGATCACCTGGCCCTTGAACCCGCGCATCCGGTCGACAAAGGCCTGCGCGGCGGCATTCGACACCTGGTCCTTCGTCGTCTGCTTATAGACATAGCCCGAGGCGCCCAGCTTCCACTTGCCGATCTGCTGGCCCACCGCGAAATCGGCGTGCAGCTCGTTCCCGCTGCGATAGCTGGCGCCCGTGGGGTTGAAGGGGGTGAACACCGCCTGGTTGTTGCGGGTGTTGATGTCGTACATCACCTTCACGTCGAGCGAGAAACCCTTCTTGCCATAATAGGCGATCCCCACGACCGGCTCGAAATTCAGATAGTTGCGGCCGATGCTGGACAGCTTGCGCCGGTCATAGGCACCCAGCGGCAGGTTGATGTCGACGCCCGCGGTGATATGCACGCCGTTCTGGAAATGCCATCCCAACAGGATCGGATCGACGGTGATATCGCCCAGCCCTGTGGTCTCGTCGCCCAGGCCCGCCGCGCCGACCTTCAGCCGCACGACCGGCACGATCGCCTGCATCCCCCAGGTCGCACCCAGAATCTTCACCGGCGTCATATGCACCATCCGCACGATCGCCGCGTCGGAGCGGACGCGGAAATTGGGGAGCAGCCCCGCATCGCCGTCCGGCCCGTTGAAACGATCCGCCTCATAATGCTGGAGATAGCCGAGCAGATAGGTGCCCGGCGGCGGCAGGGCCGCCCCCGAATAGCCCTCCGCGCCGTTCGGATAGACGCCGCCGCCCAGCTCGGACGCCAGCGCCGGCGTCGATACCCCCGTCGCCAGCGCGAGCGCCATCGTGGCGAAAAACTTCCGCATAAAATCCCCCTTTCTTGTTGATGGTCTTCGGCCGGTGGCCGCCCGATCAGGCGGCCATCTCGTGCAACTGCCGGTACGCGCCGCCGTAGAAGAGCAGCGGCGGCGTCGACTCGTCCTCGTGCCGGTGGTCGACCACCTCGGCGACGAACAGGCAATGGTCGCCCGCCGGGAACACGTCCCTCACCCGGCACGCCAGATGCGCCATCGCGCCGCGCACCAAGGGAATGTCCTCATGCCAGT
>Ga0075444_10000385_pt1 | contig 26486 bp, 12 predicted proteins | sample CoawatmetaG01DNA_FD_76836 | JGI IMG/M metagenome (GOLD analysis project Ga0075444, IMG submission 76836) | Marine microbial communities from the West Antarctic Peninsula - Coastal water metaG017-DNA | ecosystem: Environmental > Aquatic > Marine > Coastal | place: Atlantic Ocean: West Antarctic... | reverse complement strand
GTTGACAGCACCAATATTAAAAGATAGTTTCTTTTTAGAGTTTATTCTTAGTCTAGCAGTAGACTCAAAATATTCTATATCTGCAAATCCTTCTTTCAAGTATTCCACCTTAGCTAACCATAGCGGCTTAACATATCTTAAAAAATGGTTTTGATCAAAGTACTCTACACCTTCTTGTCTTCTATAGTCTAGCTCAAACAGATACTCAAACGGAGATAGTCCAACGCTAGCAGCATCTGAAAACGAAGTTTCTAAACCGTCTTTGAATTGAGTTCTAGCTTCGTATGGAAATCTCTTTATCTTTCTTATACCCATTGTTAATGAGTAGTCAAAAGGAGTGAATACAGTGTCGTACACTAAAGTACTATTATCTACAGAGTATACATCTCTGTCAGACAAAGATGTACCACCATTAGTAGCTACGTAAAACGTAGAAAATTTAAATGCTTTTTTGATCTGAGCTTCTGCAACGTTGCAAAACAATAGTAGTAAAAATATATACTTCATAGTAATAATTATTACACGTTAATCGTGATAGTGACATCTCTTTTTTGGCTTGTCAACCATCATCTTGCATCGTTCGTTGTCAGACTTTATTTTGGTACACTGTTGTTGCTTAGCCTTTTTTGCATCGGCCTTTATTTTTGCAACAGCTTCTTTAGCTTCTTCAACTTCAGTTTTTTCTATATTTAAATCCCAAGTATTCCAACCTAAAGTTAAACCAACTCTTTGCCAGCTTTCGTTTTGACTATCTAAAACTTCCACCATATTGTTAACCTTGTTTAGTACTCTGTCAACAGGAACGTTTGTAAACCCTGATATTACGTTTGTCACAGCGTTGTAAGCGGGGTTTTTAATATCAACAGGATTTTCTGCAAGCATATACGGTATAACATCTTTGTTATAGGTGTAGCTTTGTATACCTGAGTATATCTTTCTAAACTTAATACCAACTGGAGGTGATAAATTAGCTACTTGTATAAGAGTTTGAGCGTGATCACCAGTGAAGCCTCTCTCTTCCTGCTTGAAAAACTCCATAACAGTATTTTTAATAGTTGCCACTGCGGCACCAGTAACGCCAGTACCTCTCAGAACAGAGTCAAGCATAGTATTAATTATTCTAACTTGCTTCTGTTCAAGTTTTTGTTGCTCTTTTTCATCTATTTCATCATCAAAGGCAAAAGCAAATAGTGCAGACTGCAAAGACGCAAATATAAGGTTTTGTACAGCACCGTAATATATTATTTTAGATATGTTCTCTAGCTTATTACCCCTGCCTGCCGCTAAATCTTGACCAGCTCTATACATCAATCGATTGTATTGCATTGGTGTGTTTTGAAACGCTAGCAACCATCTCCCTAGAGCAGATGCTTGTTGTTGTGATATTTTGTCAGGTCTAGCTGATTGTTGAGTTTTTTCAGCTACCTCTTGAAAATCCATAAACGCTTGCTTCTCAGCTTCAGCTAAAGTCATGCCTTCTTTAGTATACTTTTTAGTTCTGTTTCTAAAGAACGTAGCACCACCGGAGGCGATAGCAAAACTATCTGCTATTTGCGTAGGTAAAAACCTACTTTAAGCAAGTATGCTAAAGCGGCTTTAGCTTTGTTATCAGAGTTAGCTACAGAGCTAGCGAGCTCAGCTTGGTTTACATCTGTCCTTAAACCAGATCTTCTTTGTTTTAAGAAATCAGAGTTAAACAAAAACGAAAAGTCTTTCCAAAACTGAGGTTGGTTAGCAAATGCAACCGCGGCTAAAGCAGCGTTGTTGTCACTCCAATTTATAAAGTTGACAGAAGACAACGTCTGTAACACGGCTGATCTAGCGTTAAAGAACATAATAGCGCCAACAGAGTTGTTTACCCAGTTATTCCATCTGTTTACAATTCTGGAACTACCCATAACCCTGTTAGTACCGTTTTCCATCCTATACAAGCCGTCTAGTAACGCTTCAACAAACTTGTTACCGTATATAGCTCTTAGCTTGTTAATGTTTTCGTCTGTAAATATCTCTTCTTTGTTTCTTAAAAAGTCTTCTAAGAATTTTTTCCTGTTTACTCTTGTCGTAATATTCTCTAGGTCACTAGCTATAGTTCCTGCAATCCAAGAGTCCTCCGGCTTTATATACCCAGCATCTCTTCTTGATAGAGCGCCAAGGGCATTAGCAAATGTTTGTAGCTCAGCGTCAGAATTGATTATCTTTTTAATTGTAGCTAAGTCTCTTTTTGACAAACCGAATTTAGTCATATCGTAGCCAGCCTTATCCCAGAGCCAAACCCTAATGGCATTACCATAAGTAAACTCTGTTCCATCTACTTTTTTACCAAGCTTTTTTCTTACATTAGGCATGTTTTTTCGAAGAGCTCTATAGTCGTTCATTATAGCCTGCTTTTCTCTATTCATGTAGTCTACTCCTCTTGCAAACGGATCTAGCAGCGTTTGCTTAAACCACTGTAAATGCTTTTCACCTTGCTCGCCTTTTCCTAAAAATTGATATATCAAACCTTCAAAATCATCGGCTGAATAAGGCAAAACTCTTATACTATCTTTCTTTTTACCTTTTTGTCTACCAACAACTTCAGAAAACGTTAGATCGGCCCTAAAGCCAGAAGACTCTTCTAATATTTGATTAAACTTTTTCGATCTATATTTTTTTTGAGCTAATACAACGTTTGAATTTATACCTTCTATTTGCGTTAGTACATAATCCATAACCTGAACGTTAGCCTCTGCATCATCTGCAAAATAAACGTTTTGGTAGCCTTTTTCAGTTATTAAATCTGTAGTCCATAAAGCCTTAGACTCAGGAGTAGAATTAGCTAACCCTGTTATATTTTCTCTTTTTATATTTACACCTTGGCTTTTCAACCACTCGAATATAGCAGGGGCCGCTTCAGCAGGTCTAGCCGTCAGTATATAAACATCTTCGTTACCATACTTAGCTATTCTGTCTTTTAGTTTTTTAAAGAAAGGACCTGGCTTACCGTCTATAACTTCGTTAAACTGGCTAAAGTCAAACGTGTTACCTTGCAGAAGAAGATCTTGCCCTTGCTTAGCAAACGTGGCAGCGTCTATAAGATACTGCTTTCCGTCGGGTTGTATTACTATAACTTGAGAAGCGCTTTCAGCAACCGTGTCATCAAAGTCTAGTATAGTGACGCCTGATGACTGTGGGTTAGATGCAGCTCTATATTTTTTACTTTGAGCTATTCTATCGTTAATGTCTGCTAAAGCAAGTTTTATTTTCTTGTTTATCTTGTTAGACTGAGTTAAAACCCCATCTGTTCCATCTATTGGATTGTGATACGTAGGCAGATACTTCTTGACATCGTCAAATCTAGTATACGCGCCTGGGTCTGTTGTACCTCCTGGTCGCTTGTCAATATTAGAGAATAACACTTCAGCACCAAAAACCTGATCGTAACCGTCTAACACGTTGTTAAGCTCAACGTCTAACTCAGCTTGTATTAGCTTCTTATCGCTTGGATTTTTAGCTATAAGCTCACCATACTTCATTATTATCTTAGCTAACTCAAATTCCATGTTAGCAGAAGCTGTAACGTGCTCTCCTTTTATTCTTAGCAACTCTAAGGCTCTCTCTTTCTTACCTTCAGTGTCAAGCTTAGGATTGTACTTGTTAACGTATTTTATAGCCTCTTTGTACAACGGGTGTTTAGTAGATGGCGTTTGATCTTCTGCAAATATTTGGACTAAAGATATGTTAGTATAGGCTCTCAAGAAGCCAGACGTGTTGTTTGTGCTAGCCTCTAGGTGTCTAAGAACTCCAACTAAGTTATTAGGATCTATAGCCACTAGATCAATCATTGCTTTAACATTAAACTTAATAAAGCCGTGGTTGTTCTCATTTATTTCTTTTATAGTATCTCCAAACTCAGCATCAAAAGCTGCTTGTTTTTCTTGTATGCTGCCAAACTCTTGCTGTAAGAATTTTTCTATTCTTAAGGCTATACCTTGACCAGCATTGACGAGCTTGAGTTTGTCAATTTCAAAGTCTATATCAATTTTACCAGGAAGACTAGCTTTCTTTCTATTGTCTATTTTTACACTTAAGTCGTTTTGATACTTAGGTCCATTTTTTCCACCCTGAAGTATTCTTATAGAACCTACTAAATCAAAGATTTGTTTAGCGCCGTTTATACCGTTTAGCAGCTTAGACGGAAAATAAGAAAGCAGCTTAGTGTTGAGTTTAACTAACTGTTTTTTTGACTTATCACTACTAATGTTTGTGGCAAGATAGGTTTTTAGCTGCTTAGCAAAGTATGGAAAGTTGTTGTTTACATACTCTAACTTTAACGGAGTTTTAAATTTAGTTGGTCTATCGTGAAACCAATCTAAGTAGCCCATGAATGTTGTTAAAGTATTTGAATCAGGGTCAATACCTAGATTAGCTATAGCGTCATCAAACTGTGAGGATCTATAACCGTGCTTTCTAGCTAGGCCTACTATTTCTAGAGCATTTCTACCTACGGTACTAGCATCAGCATAACCTCTGTATTTCTTGGTACTACCTCTTTCAATATCTTTTTTAAACTCAGACGCGTAGTTTTCCGCTAGCACAACATCTCTTAATCCGGATATGTCGTCTACAAGTTTTGATATTTCGCTGTTTTCGTTTTCTAATTCTTCAGCCAATGTCTCTAAGCTATACTCTTGTGCCAGCATTTTAACTATGCTCTCAAAGCGCATTTGCTTTTTCTTTCTAACACCGTTAGAATCCCTTGGCATAAAGTGATCTAAAAATTCTTGATCACCTATTGTTATTTTATTGTTTCTTTGTTTTATCTGTGGACCAGCTGTGTTACCAGTTTCTGCAGACTTTTCTCTATCTATTTTTTTACCTTTCCAATCAAGAGTTAGTACGCCATTTACAGACTTAAACACCATGTTAGGAAAGTTTTTCTCTAGCCAGCTTAACGGGGAGTTACGAAGTATACCAAACATATTTTCTATAAGATATGCTTCAGGGTCTTTATTAATTTCGTTTCTTATCTCAGCCGCAAAAGTGCTTATGCCTTTTTTGCCACCCGGAGCATCACCAACCTCTTTTTTAAAGTCCGATATAAAAGGTGAAACCGTTTTTGTTTTTGTTTTGCCCTCGTCAAATTTTACGCCAAGCTTTATTATAGCGCTTCTAACGATCTCTAATGTTTTAGCTTTTATATTGCTACTAATTTTAGTGTTAGCGATCAGAGATGGCGCTTCTTCGGCTTCTACGGTTGTTGTAGTTGTATTGTCAGCTATGTCGTCTATAAAAACACTTTCGTCATCAAGGCTTAAAGACTTTTGTTCTAGCTCAATTTCTTTTAGTCTTCTATTAGCTACTAAAGCAGACCTGTTTTTTATTTGAGAGTTTCCATAGGCAAAGAAGTTATCGTTATCTTCAGGATTAAAGTTTCTAAAATAGCCAGTCATATTAGTTAGCACATCTTTTATAAACTGTTTTTTTTGTGCTTGCGTTTTACTTATCTTGTCGTTAGCGGATATTAGGTTGTCAAAATCACCTCTTTGTATTATGGTTTTGTATATTTCGTCAAACTTGTCAAAATAAGTTTCTTGATCTAGACCAAATACTAGATCATTAACATCCTCTTCTACTTGCTCTTTAGATCTTTTGTCTGTTCTAAACTTTTTTTCCTTGTCAGACTGCACACTAGGTTTTGACACCTTAGGTAGAGAAAAGCCTTTACCTTCAAAAGTTTCAGCTTCAATAGCTCCAATGTAGTCAAATATAAACTGATAAGCCTCTGCTCCACTTTCAAACTTAGCAAGCTCAAACCCAGCTTTACCAAAAACTTTGGGGAAGTGTTTGTTAGCTATATCTCTCCACGTAGCGTCGCTTAAGGTTTGTTGCTTTATTTCACCAGTGTAAACTAAATCAAAAAATACTGCCAACCACTCTTGTTCAGAGTCTTTTAAGTTGCCATCTTCGTCCAAATATTTTCTGTCGCCAAGCTCTTTAATGAGCATGTCTCTATCAGAGTCACTCAAAGCGTTAACAAAATCAGTTGTCATAGCTGTAAGCTCTTCGGTCGTAAAACCTAGTAAATCCAACACGACGTGGAATAGCTCGTGAAACTCTACTCCTATAGCGTTTTTCTTAGCCGCTGCTTCGATGTTGACTAACGCTACTCTTTTGCCGTCAATATATATTACTTGACCAGGGTCTAAGTCGTCAGCAATTATAGGGTTTGTTCCAGCCTCATCGCTAGTAGCACCTTGCTCTAGTAAAGCTTGTCTGAGCCCAAAGTACTCTGCAGTGGTTTCAGTATACAGTAGGTCTGTATCAATTTCTAAAGCCATTTTTTGAGCTATTTCAGCACTTCTCCTAAAAGGTTGTTTTAAGTAGTCAACCTGAGCTTCTAGTTGCTGCTCGTATGTCGCTTGGTCAAAACCGTATTGCTCTTTGTTTTCTAGTAAATCTTTTAACTCAGCTTTTTTTTGCTCTAATATTATTTTATCAGATTCTTTGTCACTAATCTTTAATCTAGCTATCTCTAGCTCAAGCTTAGCCACCTTGATTCTTAAATCAGGATTTGTTATGGATGCGTCTACTAAAGTCTCTGCGTGTTTTAAGACTATGGCGTCTGTTAATTCTTGAATTGCTTTAGCTGGCAGACCATTAAAAGCGTTGTTTTCTAGCATGCTATTCCACTCTGTCGCTAGGTTTCTTATGCCATCGCCGCTTTCAAAAGACTTTTTTATATACTTTTGAATTTGAGACATAGTCATTTTATCTCCACCCAGGGTTATAGTCGGAGTAGATAACACCGCAACAATAGCGTTAGGTGCTTCCATCATAGGCCCAAATACCATCTCCATCATTACCTCGTCCATTCTTATAGAGTTGTAAGCATCATCAAGGTTAAAAGCAACCTCGCCGTCTTGTATGTTTACACCACCAGATGTAACTTGTGCACTAAGCTCCCCAGTACCTCCCCCAGTACCACCAATAACAGCGGTCGTGGCAACTTGCTTAGGTTTTGTGGCAACTTTTGGTATAACTTTACCAATGGCATAACCAGTTATAAGATCTACAATACCTATTGTAGCTCCGTAAAGCTTTGCTTTAACTCTCATGTTTTCTAAAACATCCTCGTCACTAACTATAGATATATAGTTCTCGTACGTCATGTCAGCAGAAGAAACTCTACCGTCAGCGTACGCGTCAGCTAGCTCTTCTTGCAGTAGTTGAGAATATATGTTGTAGTTAGCTAGAGTAGCACTTGATGTAGCCATCCAGCCGTTTATAGCTCCTTTAGTAAAACCTCCTACAAATGCGGCGGGCGCTGCTGGCGCGCCAACTCCCGTAGCCGAAACTAAACCAGCCTCTAGCGTACCCTGCATCATACCAACTGATATGGCACCTTTTTTAGCGTTGTCTCGTACTTTCTCAGAGTTTACACTAGCACCAATCTGCATGGCTAATATGTTACCTAGAAAAGGTAAAGCCACTGTTGGTTGATCAATCATTGCTTTTATAAACCCAAAGCCTCTGTTTGTGTCTTTAGACTCTATTTCTATTATAGACTGAAATCTTTGTACGCTTTCCGGAACAACACCTGAGTTTTGAGCTTCTAGTATTTCGCTCCAAAGCAAGTCAAATTCTTCGTTGGTAATTTCGTCTCCTTTTTCCTTAACCTCTCCTATAGCATCTAAGCCTTTAGTTCCGTCCCAACCTTTTTCAGTAAACTGCATTATGTCACCAAAAACATCAGCCATACCTTCTCTATAGTCGTTTAGACTAACTTTTCTAGTTGTCCACTCGTATTCTAAGCCGCCACCTTCTCCTTGTACAACTTCAACGTCAGCATAGGGTAGAATTTTAGTGTATGCAAACTGATCGTATAACTCTTCGCTTAGGTCGCCAACCGTTGACCCAAAAACAACCTTATCAGAAAGATCATCAAACATTCCAGTTATCTCTTCTCTTATAGAACCAGTCAGCATACTAAACCAGTTCTTGCTTTTTTCGTCAAACTTTTCAGGCTGATTTACTCTTAAATCTACTTGCTCTTGGTGGTAGCTTTGCTCAAAGAAATTGTCCTCCTCTTCAGAAAGCTCTCTACCTGGTTCATACGCGTAGTCGCCCTCAAGAGACTCTATGAAGCTTTTCTTTCTATCATTGTACCTTAACTGTTCAAGGTTCCTAGTATTGGTAAGTCGCTCCGAAAAAGAAGTTTCCGAGTTGGATGCCATATCGTCTTGCGACACTGCACCCGCATCTATTGGAGCAGCATCTTGATCTTTTTTTATTGGGTCAATACCTCTCCAGTCAGGGTGTGTCCATTTTTTTTCAGTCTCTTCGACTGGCGGCTCGTTGAAGTTTATGTTTGTATTTTCTACTTGATCTTCTTCTTTCACCTTAGGCTCAAGCTCTGCGAAGTCATTTAAAAATCTTTCTTCATTCTCTGGTCCAACGTTAGCTTCCCTACCGTCTGATAATGTATAAATTGGCATAATATTTTATTTTACGATTCGTAACCTGTAATTGTTTTGGCTGAGATTCTACCATCCACGCTGTCTAGCACATAACTAGGATTACTTACATTGTTCAATCCTTTAGACTTTGCTAAGGAATTGTGATTCCTTCTAAGTCTTTCTATGTTATACTCTATTATTTCTTGTTTTAATGCTTGAGCTATTGTTGCTTCTTGCATTTCTCCTTTTTCATCTCTAGTTTCAATTAATTCGTCTAGGTCAATTGTTCCATCAAATATAAAAGTTTGCTCTGGAAATGTTTCTAAATAATGCTCCATAAAAGTTGTGCCATCTTGATTAGCATCGTCCATCGCCCAAGACATTAGGTTACCGTGGTTTATATTATGGTCAGGACCAATAGCGCCACTCAAGATAGCTTTAGTAGTTGATTCGTCAAAATCTAAATTCTCCTTAGTGTTAGCGAGTGCTTCTTTTTTCCACTTCAAAAACTCTAGTTGACCCATGTTATCTACTGGATACACGTACTCACTTATGTCGGCTAGCGATGCTTTTATTTTTTTAGGCCCTAGCTTCTCGATGCTATCTGAAAATTGAGAAGAGTCATTAACCATGATCTCAAAAGTTATCTCTCCATCTTTATCAATTTTAACGTCTGCGTTCTTTGTCATTATATCATCCAAAGCAGCTTTGTATTGCATTTTTGAGCCAGCAGAGTAAAATGACTTACCAGCGGCGCCTCCGCCAGACATTTCCACCCACTCTTGCTTTTGCTTTTGAAGGTTCTTGACATTTGAAACTAAGCTTGACATTTTGTCATTGACATCTTGTGCTTCAGCTTTTGGGTCAAACCCTAATCCATAGCTGTTAGGCTTGCCGTCTGAGTTTGGCGCTTGTTGTTTTAATCCACTATTAAGGTTTAATCCTGATCCTCTGTTGTTACCTTTAAGCGTTTTATATTCCCAAGACTGCTCGTAGTTGTTGGCCTTGTATAACTTGTCTCTAGAATCGTTAGAAAAATTAGCACACTGCATGTTGCCACCTTTAAAGTCGTTTAAGCCCTTTTTGTTACTTGCTGTATCAAAGTTCTCAACTTCTTTTCTTACTTTTTTTTGCCTTTCTTTAGCAGCATTAAAAGCGTCATCAAAAGAGTTAGTGAAAGCTTCAACAGCTGTAGGCCCAAGTAAAGGTTTTGAGTCACTACCTTTTCTACCTCCTGTTCTAGCACCTTCAACCAGGACGCTACTAGCTTGCTTCAGTGGAGCCTTGTACTTTGGCGCTCCTTTTCTAGCATCTTTAGCTTTTCTTCTAGCTGTAGATCTTGACATTCCCTCAGACATATATCTATCTACTAAGTCTCTTTGTTCGTCTTTAGTCATATAGTATCCATCCCCAGAGTCTTTGCTTTTTACATTTTTTCTACCGTCACTTATCTTTCTCCAACCTTCAACAGGTCTGTCTCTACCTCCGCTATCTCCACCTACTCCATTCATAGCATCAAATACAGGCTCTTCCTTACCACTACTTGTTTCAGGATCTTTTTTACCGCCTTTTCCTTTGTTTTTACTTTTGTCAAAAGCTTTTGTAAAAGCATCTACCGCCTTTTTACCTAGATGAGGCTTAGAGTCAGATCCTTTAATTCCACCTGTTTTTGCACCTCTAATTAAGGTCACGTCTTGCTTAAGTACTGATTTTTTATTTTTAGCCATGCTATTTCTTTTTTAACGGTTTTCTTGTTTGACCAACTCCACCCTTATACATCATACCTCCACTAAGTAAAGATCCAGCTACATTGCCTATGCCTCCCATGAGCATTTGATTGTTTTCATCCATGTTCTGATTAGCCTCTTGCATGTTAGTTTGAGCAATACCGGTAAGTGTTGACTGTTTGTTCATTTCCATTTGCTGAGACATAGCCTTACCTTGCGCCTGTTGACTTTGCATACTAGCCGCACCTTGTGCTGATAGCTTTTGGTTTTGAGCTTCTTGTGAGCCTATGCTAGCAGAAGATCTTCTTGCGTCTGTAGAAGCTTGATTCGCTAACGACTGAGCTAAGGCGCCGATACCAGATCCTCCGGCGGCGTCTTTCATACTCCCAAGAATGTTTGCTTGAGATTGTTGTGCTGAGTCTCTTTGAAACTCTGCTTCTTGTGTGTTTACAGTTAGATCTTCAAAAGCGTTTTCTATGTCAGCGTAAGGGTTAGAAGTGTCTAAAGCCCTAAAAGCATCCATTTCTGTTCTTAACTCGTTCTCAGCTTCTCGCTGCGCTTTTTTAACCTTACCCATGTTAAACAGGCTGACGCCCATTTGAACAAGGCCACTTACGAATTTAGTTGGTGCCGGTTTTTTATTTGCCATAATATTATAATGTTATTTTATAATCACAGTTTTAGCAGCCTATTTACTGCTTATGAATGCCTCTGAGCCTAAGCTGAATAGCTCAGCCTTTTTAGGAGAGTTATTGTTTAGTTTTACTTCTGCGTAGTAGCCTAGCAAAGAAGAGTTGTTAGCTAGGTTATCTTTAGTAAACATTAAGTAAGAAGTAGTAGTAGGAGTAGGTGCGTTTAGATCGTGCTGTATCACCAACGTAGTGGTGTTAGCATTTATATTCCTAACTATACTCAATAACTCTCCAGATTTGATTATGTTATTCGTCGTAGGCACATGTAGGTGATCTCCGTAAGTAATTGGAGTCGAGTAATACATGGTGTCTCCACTCTGCAGCGAAACGTTTGCTATGTAAGGTAATACTATTGTTAAAACTCCTAATGCCATGTTTTTTTTTGTTTAGTCGGATTGTATTTGATAAGCTATTAGCAGCGTGCTATTGGAAATTTGTTCGTTGGGATCAGGCACCATCACCTGAAGATGTACTTCTCCTGCCGTCACAAGACCCGCAGCATTAAAGGCTGTAGGTATAAAGTTTGAAGTAAAGTTGCTCGGGCTGGTTGTTGAGAAGACCGACGCACCAATAGGGTGTATGTGATGATTAGAAGCACAAGTTATTAAAAACTTTGCAATAGGAAAAGCTACTTCAAACTCAAAGGGGCTTACAATTTGCAAGAGTCCAATAAAGCCTGAATTTTCAACAGCGCCGTTAAAGAACTCTAATATGTCATCTTCTGCTGCGGTCTTACCGCTCGCAAAAACAATATTTGTAGTAGATCCTTCGTCAGAAACACTATTCATAGTTCCGTATTCACCAAACTGGTTTGTATTCCTAACAGTGTGACCAGCTGCGCCAGCCGTTAAGTTAGCTGCAATATCTTCGTCAATACCAATGGTCACGTTGTTGCTAACGGCCGATGTAACAGTTCCTGTTTGGTAACTAACATCATCCCAAGAGTCATCAAACAAACCACCTATTGCAGTAACCGTGGTTGAAGTTCCAGAGTTGTCGTCTATGACTAAAGTATGGTCTTGTCCTATAAACTTGTTAGTCTTGAGTTTTAGTCTACCCTCCCAAGAACCAAACCCTCCTGATCCCGGTTGCGTACCAGTGCCTTCCGCCGATGTATCTATATCAACAGGTAGTTCCATATTACCCGATACAGTGAAACCGTTGAGAGTTACCGTAGCTATAACAGTGTTACCTGTAAAACCAACAAGCAGCTGGGCTGCTGTAGCTGTGTTTGAGAAGACAACAGTAGATATAAATGTATTTCCACCAATAGTAAAACTAACGTCGTTTGTGCCGTGGGTAAAAGTAGTACCAGAAGAAGCGGTTCCGTTGCCAGCAATAAAGTCAGATGCCTGTATAAACACTCCGTCGTCCGGCGTTATAACTAAATTATGGCTGGTAGTTTGCGCTCCAGCAACGTTAAATACCGTAATAGAAGATGTAGTATATAAATTTGCTTGACCAATAATATCAACGTCCGCTGTATCAAAAATCTTAATTGCGTTATTCGCCGCTGATGTTCCAACTAAGTTTATAGTGCCATCGCCGGTTATAGCTCCAACGCCTTGGAAGGAAAACTCTCTAGGATCTAGGTTGCCAACTGCATCCGTAAGAGCAACTCCAGTTGCCACGGTTAGTCCAGAAGCATTGGTCCAAGTTGTCTTCTCTCCTCTTATGAAGTTATACCATCTACCTTCTTTTTCTACAAAATCACTAATACTACCCGTTTGCAAGTCTGTGGTAATAGAATCTACATACCATCCTGAAGATTCTCCACCAAAGCCAGCGTTAGCGGCAAAGTTGTTGTAAAATTCAAAGTCGTAAAAAGTAACTATAGAACCAGCCGCAATATTCGTGGTTGCATTTGCTGACATTGTAACTATTAAGCTGTCTTGATTGGCATCAGTGAGAACGTTTGCCGTAGAAGAAACAGTGGTTCCAGCCGGAACGCCCGCTACATTAGCGGTTAGTGTCATACCTGTTGGAACGTTGATGTCCGTTGTGAACGTTAATACAGCTGATCCAGAGTTTGTTTGAGAAGCTAAAGTTGCTGTAATATCTTTTTTCCATCTAGATTGAGTTCCGGAGTAATTAAGTGTTTGAAAGCTCTTTACAGCGTCGGGAACATCGTTAAGTACAGGTGTAACACTACACTCGTGTGTTGTCCCGTAAAATGTACCACACGGAAAGGCTAAGAAACTACTACCAGCGTCATAATGATGTAGGTACATCATACCGTTCTTAAAAGTGTAATACTCGTCGTTTATGCTTATTCCGGCTTCTGGTATAAAGGACTTGAAGCTAACCCAGCCTTTAGATGATTCGCTATAAGATACTGTTTCTACATTTTTTACAATAGACTGCTTATCTAATACGCCACTACTTTTAGTGCTGTGAACGGTGATATTGTAATCTCCTTTATTAGTGTCATAGCTACCTACTATAGCGGATGTTTTAGCAAATAAATCTCCAAAATGATCAGACATTCCTATATCACTTATAGGTGTTACGCCATCTCTAGAAAGTCTTATCACGGCTCCTCTTTGCCTGTCTGTAAAGTAACATCTATATTCGTCTGCAGCAAAAGATTCTGGATCTGTAGATATACCATACTCCCCCGAAAAAGGTATCGATTGACCAAGCACAGCATTAACCGATGTTAAGTTAGTGTTTCCAGAGGCGTTGAAAAGAGCATCTTTGTTTGCTAGTATTTTTAAGACTTTGTCCTCGCAAAAAGCTAAGACATCAGTGTTTCTTGAGAAAAGTTTTTGTATGCTACCGTACTCTGGATTTAAGTCTTTCGTTATAGCTAAGGCTTGTATAAATTGATTTAGCTTGTTTGTAGAGCTGTTTGAGTTATAAAGTCCAGAGAATATAATTCCATGCTTTCTATGGTCTTCTCTGTAGTTTTCAAACGTACTAGATGCTCTAACACCGTTATCTATTGTTATTTCGTTAAAGTCATCTCTTATTCTATTAGACTCTACGCCGTTTCCGTGAGAGAAAGAGTTGTACCAGTTTAAGAACCCTGCAAATCCTGAATCGTTAGCACCATCAGAAGACTTAGAAGTGTTTGGAAACACATCTATTTTCATGTTATTTCCACCTGTCCCAGAGTAGGCGCTAACGTTAGGTCCATCAAAACAAATTTGTAAAGCTACTGCTGAACCGTCTTGTTTGATAAAAAATATAGAACCCTTCTGCTCCCCTACCGGTATATCAACTTTGGTTACAATAGCGTCTGAAGAGTTTATAGTTATAGGTATACTTCCACTAGCTTCGTCAAGACTACCTATAGCAGTAACTCTAAAAGGGTGTTCGTCTAGTCCAAACCTATCCGCACTTGCGTTCCTAGTTGAAATGCCGTCTGCTCCACTGGTGAATATTTCAATAGCATCACCTAACTCCGATGAGTCTCCTGTTACAGAGCCAAACTGAATAACGTCGTATATTGATTTTTCATCTAACTTCACTGGATATGCTTGAGAAGCTTCATACCATATATTTAGCCCTACGTCTGGATCTGGCTTTGTTTCAAAAATAGTAGGATTAGCGTCAGTGTCAATAGAGTCGTCGTTACCGCTAAAGTCTGATCCTATGGTAGCTCTTAACGTAGCATCGTTAGTAACCTTTATATAGAACTTACCGAGTCTATCTGGATAGTCTATGATAGCACCGTTAACGCTTGTCGCTAATGTTGGTGCAATTGTCTCTTTGGATAAAACCCTGTACTCTGGTTGTTTTTCGTTTCTAACTGACCCTTGATAGTTATTGGTTCCGTGCGCATTTTTTGGTGTTAAAGTATCACCTTCGCTTATCTTGTTAGACTCAGAAGAGTTGAATAGCAACCAAGCCTCTCCGTTGGTCTCGTGCTCTGATGCGTTGTAAGCTTTGTACAGAGGTACGTTGTAGTATTCGTTTGAAGTTTCTTTTATATAAAACTTATAAGACTTAGCCCAATGAGGAACCTCGCTATTCATCCTGATGTAAGGCTTCACTACACTTGGAGAGTAATAGTTTGAAACCGTTAGCGAAGATTTCTTGCTAGTTAAAACAGGTGTTTCTCTACCATACTCATCTCTAAAAACGACTCCAATTTCGTATGTTCTATTAGACTTTAAAGACTCTTTTGTTGATACAGCATATCTCTTGTTGTAAAATTGAAATGTAGCACCATCAGCAATGTTCATGTTTTCAATGTTTGCCGACGCCACTAGAGTGTCGTCATCCGTTACCGAAGCGACTGTTGTTCCACCTGTTACAGCATCACCGTTTGCGTCTATTCCAGATATAAATTGTCCTGGTTCTATATCGTAGTTCGCTGCGGTTAGATTTAGAGCGGTACCACTATCGCTAGCAGAAACACCTGAATAAATATTGTAAAAAGGATTATTTTCCCCAGGCCAATATTTTAAACCAAAATCTAAATCTATTTCTATTGGATCACCATTGATGTTGGCTATGTCGTAGTTTTGCACATAGTTAGCAAATATAAGTCTGTTAGCTGTTATACATTGCCCTAGCGCTTTCCTTGGTACATTATCAAAAGGTCTCAGTAGTTGTTCATTCTCAATAACAGTACCAGTTAGTTCTGAATCTATCTCAAAAGTACCTACGTTGTTAAACCTTCTATCGCTTTCAAACGAAGTTCCTCGATGCAAAGGTAGTGCTGAGGCCGGGTGAAAGTTGGAAGTATTAACATTGTAAAAGTCTTTTCTTGCAAACTCTTTAACCGTAAACACGCTTGGAGAATTGCTCAAGCTTTGTAAAACCTCAACACCAACAACGTCTAAAGGTGTGCTAGCCGGCATTAAATCTTTTAAAATTATTTTTGTCACCCTGTTTTCCATAGCCGTGTTGTAGGCCTCGGCGTCATTTGCTCCGTCTGTATTTGTTGCAAACGAATAGTCGCCTGGAACAAAGATAGGCTTGGTAAAAGGAGAAAATGCGGATACTTCTCCGTCAACATACTTCCATCTTGTTGCAAATCTAGGAAAAGCGCCTGCATATATAGTCTTTTGCTTAGCACCAGCTCCTATTCCATCACCTAAAGTGGCTTTAAAAGTACAAGCGCCTGTAAAACTAGTGCCAGTGTTAGGGATTACTCCAGCGGATAAGTCAGAAGCGTCTAGATCATTTTGAAGTACACTAACCTCAAAACTAGCTACGCTACTAGCTATAGTGTGAACCGACTCTATAAGAACTTGGCAAGCCGCGTCCGTCTGACCACTAAGCCCAACTAAAGTAACTAAATCGCCAAGCTGAAATAAATCTAATGCTGTGGCGTTTGCTAGAACTCCAGTTAGCGGAAGCGATAACGTGAACACGTCGCCAGGTTGCTTACCAGTTAAGTTAACGCTACTAGCCGGAACATCTACATTGTATTTGTTAATCTTTGCAACTTCTACTTGTACAGTAGGAGCTCTCAAAGGATTTTTTCTTATTACGGTTATGTTCTCTTCTTGAACAATGTCACTTGGCATTACAGTAGCACTTTGTGTTGTGCTTGTGGGAATTGAGTATCCTCCATTTGTAGTAGTTCCAGCGTAAGTAGTCTCAGCGTTGTTTAAAGGTCTAAGTAATCTTGTAGTTTGATAAATAGTGTGAGAAACTAGCGACGCTGGTAATCCACCTGGGCCATCTATTGTAGATAGTGGGCTTACGCCGCCTTTTCTAAATCTATCTATTTTTATTTTTTTTGGCTCACTATTGTTGTCTGTCCAGAACAAAAATCCATCTATTATGTCAATACCATTAACTATGTTTTTAAAAGGAGTATAAGTAGTGTCTGAACCTCCTATTGAAGTAGGTAGTAGTATACCTTCTTGAAAATTTAAAAATCTAGGTCTTTCAAAAACCCAAACTAAAGCGGTATTATCTGGAGATGGAGTGTTGTCTGCGATTAGCACTTGCTGACTAACGGTTACGATTTTACTTGAAATGCCCAAACCAGTAACAACTACTGGGCTACTTATAGCGTTGCCATTTGCATCAACCAAAAAGCTAGTTCCAGCTTCATTTATTAAGTCAACTGTCATACCCAGCTCTATGCCTACTAGTCCAGCGTTTACGCTTACGCCCGACACCGTTGAAGTTTCCGTCAGAGTTATGTTAGTGCTAGCTCCAAGATTAACTGCGGCTCTTTGGACTCTATAAGCATCAACTAACACTGGTTGTCTGAATCCACTTAATCCATTACCTCTATCTAAAGTTTCGCATTCTATAATAGCATCTGATCTAACACCTACATGCGGCCAAGTTGTACTAAAGTCTGAAGCGTTTCTAACAAAGTTGTATATCTTATCTTTTGTTGTGTCTGCAACTGTACCAATGGTTTCAGCAGTACTAGCAAGATCACTGTTTATGGCGTAAACATATCTAGAAGTGCTTGCCGTAATAGTTCCTGTTCTATGGTATATTTGATAGAAGCCTACTTTAGGTGATCTAAAGTTTCCCCACAGGTTTTGAACCGTGCCAACGTCACTATCGTCAGAAGTAGATACTTGTATATTTAACGCATCTCTATATTCTCCTTGAGGTACAATTCTTTCATCAAGGTCTTTATTCATTCGACCTTTTATAAAATTACGCTTAAATTCTGGCATACTTAGTGCTTAATGTGTTTTGACTTACCTCTTAATATCTGAGTGATTTCTTCCAGCTTAATATTAGAAAGTCTTAGCTTAGCAACTCTCTTAGAAGCCCAAGCTTCTTTCTTAAATCTTCCGACTAAGTATTCTGGAGTGTTCGCTCTGGTTGCAAGTATAGCGTGAGCTATATACTTATACATTGCTTCTTCAGCAAACTTATGCACCTTCATTTCTGAAGTGCTACCAAGACTATCACTTATGTATTTAAGTATCACAGTTTTACCAGACATGTTAGAGCTAAAGTGTATTTTACCTACATGCTCGTCTATGTAAAAAGATCCGTTGATCTGAGCGTGCGCTGGATCTATACCGTACCTCTGTCCATGCTCATCATCGTAAACGTCATCATCGTAGTCAAAGTCTTGCTGGGTTATTTCAGTGGCAGCAGAGGCGCTATAAGCATCCCACATATCTGACTCTGTTTCATAAGCCAAAGCAGTTTCTCCAGAATCACTTGTGTCACCATCATTATTGTGATCAAAGTCAAAACTACCGTCAGCATTTTGCTTTGGGTTTCTAGGATTACTAGTTTTTATAGCTGGATATAAGACATGCTCAATACCATTTCCGTCTGCCCAACTTAGCTTAACATAATTAACGTAGTCTTGAGGAAGTGTTATTTGCAGAGTTGCAGGACATTTTAACTCTATAGCTTTTACAGATTTAAAAGTGTCAAAGCTTAGCTCTTGCAGTCCACGCATAGCATGAAAAGAAACGTCCATCCTTTTTATTTTAGTTATGATCTTATCTTCACCAACATACGCTATTATAAACTGGCTAATAATATCATCTAAAGATGTGAATTGATACCCGCCAAATGATGAACCACCATAGTAAGCCGACTCTGTTGTTGTAATTGGATATTCTGCCATTTGTTATTGTTTTTTCTGTTGAATTTCTTGAGCTATCTTAGTATTAGCTCCTTGAACTACTTCAGCTGATTTTATTGCAAACCCAGCTAATTCTAATGTTTTTAAAACTAATAAATTCTCCTCGGAAGGATGTAAGTCAAAATCTACAGCTGTGCCCGCATTAAATAAAGCAAACTCGTTGCCATTACTAGAGTTTGGAACTACAACATATCCCCAGTAGGCTGTAGTGGGTTTTTTAAAGTAGTTTAGCTTGACATTATTAGTTATAGCTGTAGTGCCCGTGATAGTTATTCTTTCAAAACAATTTATACCACTAGAGTTCTGAGTAAATACAGGCCTAGATTTCGTTACTATAGGTAGAGGCGATACTCTATACGAGTGAAGCTCTTTTTTAGTTATTTTTTCTATAGGAAATATCTCGTTGTCACTTGAAGTGTAATACAAGCTTGATATTCTATATAAGTCAAGAGGCAGCGTTGTACCACTAGCTACAGCCGTGTCGTGCACTTCAAACTCTGACAATTTTTCTTGAATAAACATAACAATATCTGAGTGGCCAGTATCGTTACCGTGAACCTGATCAAATTGCTTCAAGTCATAGAAATATTTTTCAAATATATCCATTTGAGCTTGATTGGCAAATAGGTTAAATTCTTGAGGAGTTATAAATCCTCGTTGTTCTTTGTTGGCAATAGCCAAAACTCTTTGATATACAGTATCTACACTAATTGCCATATTTTATATTTTTATAGTTTAGCAACCACCCCGAAGAGTGGCTGCTCTACTACATGGGTTGTTACGAATTTAATCGCTTTTCAATGTTGGAGTAAATCTCCATTCCTTCATCAGTCTTAAACCACTGTGCTAGCGCCGAATATGGGTGCTCGTCAAATGGCACTGTCATTAACTTTCTGTCGTTAGATGCCCAAGTGAAATAGCGTTGGTCAGAAGATAATCTAATTACTCCTAACTCAGCAGCTTTAATCCCAAAGTTTCTAAGCGCAACATTTTCATCTGTAACTAACTCTAAGAACAGTTTAGGATTTTGCTTTGCAAATACTAGTAAATCTCTTCTCAGCTCCTTAGAACTCATCCCTGTTACTTCAGATCCTTTCTCTACACGCATAACAGCTTCTGCCATTTCAATATCTAAATCTAATGCCACAATCATAGCCTTAGCTTCAAACTCTAACCAATCAACGTGACTAGCCGCCTCTTCAATAGGCTTGTGCTCTTCATATAAAACATCCTTGTGAGGATGATAGATTGATAATAGCTTTTGAAGAACTGTCTTGTTCTTAGGAACAAACAGAGCTCCATTTTCAAAAACAATATGTTCTAGTCTTGCATCACCTTTAAACTCGTCAACAAAAGGAGTTCTTTGATTTGTTGTAACCTTTAGCTCTCTTTCGTATCCTTTCTCTTGATCAAAATAAAAGATATTAGCACCTCTTATTGTATACGTTAACGGCGACACACCGTTTTTTAGGTAATAATACCTATCTTTAATCTCCCAGCTGTTTGCTGGTTTTTTTTCTATAACTACTTGTTGCATCTCGTTTGATGCTGTAGGTTGAGGTAAGTCTGCCTCTTTATTTTTTGTTTGCTTTTTAGCCATGATATAATATAATAAAAATTAATAAAAAAACTACCCCACCCGAAGGCAGGGTAGTTAATAAATATGCTTACTTCATTAACATGAAGTTGTTAGCACCTTGAACAACTAAACATCTTTCAGATAAGTAGTTTACTTGCATTGCATCAAGATCAGATGTAACGTTTCCGCCAACAGATCCAGTGATCCAAGTTTTTAATCTACGATCTTCCATTTGAGAAGCTCTGTAACGCACGTGTAAGAACGGACGCTTTAGGTTTTTACCTAAAGTTTGGTCATACACAGAAGATACACCAGCAGGGATAACCATACCACGAATTGCTCCAGCAGTATTTATTCCATTGATGAATCCACGAGTAGACTTGTCGTTTAAGTACTTCATGTCTGTTTTGTAAAAGTCGTAAGAACCTCTACGGAATCCAGAGAAACCTAAGTTTAAAGCCATATCTTCAGAGTTGTTAAATACACCGTAAGATGTACCACCAGCACCGTAAGAGTTCATAGAAGCTAACATATCGTCCATAGCTAAGCTAGTAGATCTGTCAACAAATAACATGTTCTCTTCAATAGCACCGTTCTCGTCAAACTTAGCTAAGATAGCGTCAAATTCAGCTAAATCAGTAGCAGCGTTAACACCAGTAACACCAGTTGTAACGTGACCTCTTGTAGTGATAGCAGAGAACAAACCTTGAGTACCAACGTTGTTGTCAGCAGAAGTTAATCCTAAACCACCAGTAGCATCGTTAATAACAGAGTTAGTACCATCGCCTTTTTCAGCTTCCATCATACTCATCTCTAAGTAATCAGAGTAACGAGCTCTCGTGTCGCCTTCAGCCTTTAAGTACCACATGTAACCTGACTGTCCTTCTTCACCTGAAACTTCAACCCAACCGATTTGAGATGCATCAGATCCTGATACTTCGTATAAATCTTTTATGATGATTGGCTTGTTAGTGTGAGACTTAAACTGTGGCTTATTACCTCTAGTTTTTCCCTCAGTACCTTTAGAGTGCTCAGAACCAAATACTAAAACGCGGATAGCATCTGTGTTTCCAAAAGCAGTGCTTAAATTTGCAGCAGCGTAAGGAAGAACAGTAACAGAAGCACTAGCAGCGTCAGCTACAGATACGTAACCTCTTATTGTAGTACCTTCTTTAGCTAGTAAAACAGTGTCACCTACACGAATACCGTGGCTAGCGCCAATTGAGTTGCCGTCTACGTCGTTTTGAATAGTAATGACACCGTTAGATGCAGTACCTCCAACAACAGCAGTGTAAGATAAGTGTAGTCTACCTTGTTCAGACCAAATAACTTGATCAGAAGTCATACCTTCTTCAGCCCCTACTTGAGATAAAAACCCTGAGATAGTTCTGTTTCCAAAAATCTCAGCTTCTTGCTCAATTAGGTCTGGTAAAAATTGTTGTGACCAGTCAACACCACTACCCGTCGCGAAGTCGATGTAGTTAGTTGATAGTGCAGCTTGAATTGGAGCAGGTGCCGTAACACCTGATCCGTAACTTGATATTGCCATTTTTAATTTGTTTTAAATGGGTTAATAATTATTTTCTTTTGAGTTTAACTTTAAAATCTCTAGAACCTTCACCTTGTAAAACTCTATACTTAGTGCCTCCAACTTCAACTTCTGGGTGAGACTGTCTTGGCTTCATATCTACATTCTTGCTATTAGCAATACTGTTTTTTAAAGCGTCAGCTCTACCTTGCTCGTAGAAGTGATTAGCAATAGCATCTGAATTCATAGCTGTAAATAAAGACTTGTGATAACCTTTAGCATCTGACATTTGATTATTTTCATCTAGGAACTTCCCTATAAAATTATTAATGTCGCTTTGAGTTGTTTTAACCTTTTCTACATCATTAACGTTAAACCTAAACTTCTTGTCACCAACTTCGTATTCGAAACCTTCGAATTTGTCAGTGAAGACTGAATCAGTCTTTTGTTGAAAGTTTTCAGTTTGACGCTCTTGTTCAGCCTCTTGCTCTTTCGATTCATTTTGATAACGATTAAAAAAGTCCATTGCCTTTTGCGCCTCTGGCGTAAGCTTAGAACCAGCTTTTATTTCGTCATAATACTTAGACTTTTCCCCGTCTAAATAGGTCTTAGCATTGGCAACTTGCTCTTTTAACGCTAATTTTTTTCTTTTTATCTCTGTGGATTCATCCATGTCTTCATCATAAGAAAACTGATCATCCATTAAGAAATCTATTTCCTCCATGTCTAAGTGAGGCTTTGTTTTTTTATAGTACTCTTGAAGAGCGGTCATGTTGTCCATCTCTTCAACGTTTACATTTAATCTAACGTAGTCGTTTATGTCTCCACCAGTTTCGTCCATAAACTTTAATAAGTTATTAACGTTGTCTGGCAAGTCTACACTAGTTGTTTGCTCTGCAATAGGCTCTACAACTTGCTTAGCTAGCTCTACAGCTTCTACTACCTTGTCTTCTGGAGCTTCAGTAACCTCTACCACTCTAGCGGGTTCTTCTACCTCTTCTTTTTTAGCTGTCAAATCAACTTTAATGACGTTTGGATCTCCAGCTGATTGAAACTTTGACTCATCTACTTTTTGCTCCGGAGCTTTTTCAACCGGTTGTGTAACCTCTTCGACTACTTTTTTTTCTTCTTGTTCTATGATAAAATATTATATAATTAGTTATTACTTAGAATGGTAACCCCTCAAAAGAACTATTACTCGCTCCTTCAAAGTTTTTAGGTGGTTTGTTTTTTAATCTTTGGTCTATCATCTCCGATTGTTGAGATGCTTGTATTTTTGTTCTTGAGTCTTTTCTATCTTCTCTTTCAACTTCTCTTGAAAGCAGATTTTGAGTTTCTAACTTCTTAAGACTATAGTTCATTATGTATTCTTGCTCCATTAGCTCTTTTTTAGCCTCTTGTTCTGCAGCTAGATATTTGATTTTTAAATCATTTTTACCAGTTTCTAATTCCAGTTGCGAAGTAGTCATCGCTTGTTGTTTTTGAATTTCACCTTGAGCAGCGGCTTGTTGAGCCTGTGCATTAGCCTGTGATTGTGCTTGTATATTCTGCTGCTGCATAATCTGATCTCTTTGTCCTTTTTTCTTTCTTCTAATCTTAAGCATTTGATTAGCAAGCTTAACGTTCTTTATAGATCTTAAATCAATAGCATCTTCCAAGTCAATTAACTTGTTAGCGAGTGCAACTTGAATGTTGTTTTCCAGCATTTGTTTTTCTTCTTCATCTGGAGCTAAGTCTATGAATATACCAAAGTCGTACAGGTGAAGTTCAGACATAGACTCTAGTACACCTACGTTTTGTGCTCCTACACTTTGTATAAAGGCATTTTTAGTAGGTGAATATTCTAGTATATCAGATATTCTAAGTGATAAACACTCTGCTGTTTCAGCTGTTAAAAATAAGCCAGCTTGAAGAATGTGTCTTGTTGCAACGTTTGAGTTAGCCGCCGCTAGCTTTTGAACACCAACTAAAGCACTTTTGTCTGGCAAGCTACCGTCTCTAGCTTCGTTTAGCCCGGTTGTGTCTCTTATCATTTGTAAGTAGTAGTTGTATGTAGCTATTAAGCTTTGCATTTTCTGCCCACCAGAGCCAGACTGTATTTCTTGTATCGGTATTTTTCCTGGGTTCATATCACCATCCGAAGTGAATGATCTACCAATAACGGAACCAGTTTGGAAAAACATATTTAAAGCTTCTTGTGGACTGTAGTTTGTACCGTTACCCAAGTCTATTTCAGCTAAACCATCAGCATCTAGATAAACTCCGTCTGGAACTAGTCTAGACATTACTTGCTGTAGTTTTAGGTGGGTTAATTGTATCATATCAGCAAAACCAGTTATTCTGCTCACTATAGACTCTATTGATCCATTGTACATTCTAGGCGCAACTATAGAGTAGTTCATTTTTACTTTAGTAAAGTCACTCTTAGGTCTCATCATGTTTTTAGACATTTCCCATTTTATGAGCTTGTCTGTACCTAGTATCATAGCTCCTTCGTACAAGCACTCTACTGATCTTAATAATCTCTCGTACTCTCCTTGCTTTTCTTCAGGTGGATTAAAAGTGTCATCTTTTTCAATAGCTTTGTCAGCACCTGTAGATACGGTCTTAACTTTGTAAACTTCGTTCATATAAGTTTTGTAGTTAAAATAAAGTATATCTACTTTGTTGGCGTCTTTCTCTCTTCTTCCAGCTGCGTAACCTCTGTTGTTTCTACCACTATAAGTTTTAGCTTGTTTCATTATGTCTTCCAGTTCTTCTGGCATAATGTGTGGAAATTGCTTTACTAGTTCGTTAACAGGTATTTGCTTTACCTCGCCAACGTAGTATACATCTTCAAAATAAGGTGAATCCGTATGTGAATAAACTAAATTTGCTGGGTCCACGTAATCAATAGTAACACCTTCAGAGTTGTTAAAGCCTGTCTTTACAGCGCCTATTCCTAAGACTGTTAAGTCATAAAAGAATCTTTTCTTTATCAATTCGTAATTGTTGCCTTCTAGCAATACGTTTATAGCTTGCTCTTCTGCTATCTCAACGGCCTGCTTGTAAGTAAGTTGCATGTGTAGTGCTAACTCTTCTTCTGTCTCTGGCAATTGAGCTTCATCATTCTCAAAGGTATTAACACCTAATTCTTTCTGTGCGAACTTAGTAAGATCTTTAGTTTGCATGTCCTTAAGTATAGACTCCATGTACTCGGTTCTTTTTACTACACCGAATGGATCTTGAGAAAAAGCTTTTACATCGTATGTTCTTTCAGCTATACCATTAACTACAATATCAACAAACTTGGGTATAATTGGAACTGGCTTCCAGTCTAAGTTTAAGTAGCTTAAGTCACCGTTTATAGATAGTTCATCTTTATACTTTTGTATAGACTGTTCTCCACGGGCATAAAGTCTTCTCTTGTGGTACTCTCCTTTGTTGCTTTGATACTTGTTGTTCTGGTAGTTTGTACCAAACCACTCTTGCTCAATAGCTTTAGCAACTTTTAAACCGTACTCAAAACTTATTTTTTCTAAGTCACTAACTACTTGACTAGGAAAGCTACTACTATAAATTGATTCAGCCATATTTAATTTTGTATTATTTTAGAGTTACCGCCTTTGTTGTCGTACCTCGATATATTTATGCTTAATTTTGGTTTTTGTACTACTGCGTTTGGGGCGTACAAGTGTCTGTTGCAGGCCATAACGGCTAGTCCAGAACTTATAGCAGCATCAAACTTTGTTCTTTTATTTATGTCAAACTTAGACCAGTCATTGAGCGTTTCACTGAAGTACATATTACCGTAGTTTCCTTCTCCTAAATGACCAACGTGGGCTTGTATATACATTTCAATTGCAGCAGCGTGAGCTTGCTTAATATCCTCACTAGAGTTTGGTATTCCACCAATCTCTTTTTCCGCTACACTCAATTTATTCCAACTCTTGTCAGGTCTGTTCATACTAAATCCTCTATAGCCTCTTCTCCGCATGTAGTACAGTAATCTAGGTTTATTGTTTTCCGCTAGTATTGGCATACCGTAAAATACGCATGCCATCAATACGTCTTCAAAAAACATTTCAGCGGTCTGTGGTCTTGCTATATATTCTAAAAAGAAAGCGTTAGCAGGCGCGTCTTCCATCGAGAACTTGGTTAATCCATGAAGAGATCCGTTGGATCCTCTACCATCCACTGTACCACTAATATCATAGCTATCGCAGCCAAAGGCACCCATGTGTTCATTTCCTGGATATTTTATTCCGTTCTTAATTATTATTTTGTTTTGAAGATGTGGCTGTGGTGTCCAACTTATTTTAAACCTACCTTTTGGATCTGGATAAAATATTACATTTGAATCCTTAACTCCATTAGCCCACTGAAAATTACCTGTGTTAACCACGGCTGAACTTCCAATACCTTCATTGTAATCTATTTGCTCGTATATTTTAACTAAGTTAAATATACTGTTTTTTGTTTCATCTCTAAAAGCATGCTCCGTTGTTCTGGGAAACTGACGATAAAATTCATTTAAACCATCTTGATCTTCTTTTAAACCATCAACTTCGTTTTGCCAATGATCTACGACGCCTATTTCTATTAGTTCACCGTCTGGTCCATAACACTCTTCGCTTGGAGTTCTAAACACTGGCTGTCCAAACTCATCAATAAATCCTTCAAAGTTCCATTCCATTGGGACAAACAAAGAATATAAACCAGACTTTGTTTGACCATTTTTGTTTCTTTTAGTTACATCGCTGTCGCCGTACAGCTTTTTAAAATTATTACCTCCTTTGTCTAGAGCGTTAGATGTTGATCCCATCATGCACTTACCTATAACTCTACTACCTAGTCTAAGACAAGTTTTTGTAACTCGCCAATTGTTGAGTATGTTATCTGGTCGTTCCCATTTACCACTCTCATCGTGTACTAGTAGTGAAAGCTTTTCACCATCATAACTGTTGTCACCTGTGTTCTTCCAGTCAATCGTAGTATCTAAACCT
>Ga0075444_10000382_pt1 | contig 26512 bp, 9 predicted proteins | sample CoawatmetaG01DNA_FD_76836 | JGI IMG/M metagenome (GOLD analysis project Ga0075444, IMG submission 76836) | Marine microbial communities from the West Antarctic Peninsula - Coastal water metaG017-DNA | ecosystem: Environmental > Aquatic > Marine > Coastal | place: Atlantic Ocean: West Antarctic... | reverse complement strand
TCAGCTTTAGCCGCTTGGTTTAAAACTGACGAAGGAATGGAGATTTACTCCAATATTGAAAAAAGATTAAATTAATCTAACTGTAGATGCGGTCGCTCTACGGGGCGATCGTAAACTACAAACAAAAAAGAAATTATGGCAGTAAGTATAGATAGAGTATATCAGAAAGTTTTGGCTTTAGCTAATAAAGAACAAAGAGGCTATATAACACCTCAAGAGTTTAACTTATTTGCTGATCACGCTCAAATGGAAATTTTTGATCAATATTTTTACGACCTAGATACAGTTAGTCGAAAAATGCAAAATGAAATGGACTACACTGATAAATCTGAACATTTACTCGAAAAAATTAGCATATTTGAAAGGCATAATATCACCGCTTCACTTGCAAACTCTTTTGGAGACGTTCCACTAAGTGGATATAAAGTGTATAGATTAGGTAGTGTTGCAGTTAAATATCAATCTACTGGAACGCTTATGGCAGAAGAAATAGACTTTGAAGACGTGGAAAGGTATGACACTCCATTGACAAGGCAGTTTGGTAGCTCTGGCACCACGCTCAACATTAACAATTTAGTAGGCCCAGTTTTTACAAGATCTACGGGTTCAGGAGGCATAAAATTAAAAATAAGACCGTGGCCTTCTATATCAACAGACTCTGTTTATATTTCATTTGTTGAACACCCAACTTCTCCTAACTGGACATACAATATAGTTGGCGGGAGTGCTATGTATAATCCAACAAACCCTAACTATCGCAACTTTTCCCTACACAGTTCAGAGGAAAATAATTTAGTTATAAAAATACTACAACTAGCTGGTATATCTATTAAAGATCCTCAATTAACTCAAATAGCAGCTCAAGAAGAAATATCAACTAAACGAGAAAAAATATAATAAATGGGACTAAGAAAAAATTTGACAGATAAAAATTATTACGAAGGCCAAGAGCAGCTTGGTGGTTATCAGTTTGTGTCTTTACAAAATATCATAAGGCAGTTTCAAATAGCATATATTGGTAATAATAAGATAATTCCATATATGAAAAAGATAGATGTAGCTTTTTACGCGCAAAGAGCGCTACAAGAATTATCATTTGACACGCTTAAGTCTTTTAAGGCCTATCAAATTGATGTTGCTCCTAACCTTCAAATGATACTACCACATGACTATGTTAATTATACTAAATTATCTTTAGTTGACTCCGCTGGAATAAAACACCCATTATACCCTACTAGTAGCACAAGTAATCCATTCCAGATATGGCAAGATGATGAAGGTGGATATGGTGAGTATGAATTTCCTGAGGACTTAGAGCTAGTTGTTAATGGAGATTTCTCTGCGCCCACTAATGCAAACAATAAACCTGCGGCCCCTTGGTATAGAAACATGATACCTCAAACAGGTAACTATTCAACATTTTTTGCAAACATTGAAGTGTTAGACGACGCGCTAAAATTTAGTCATAGGACTAGAAGTTCCCATGGCTACGTTGCATGGGGTAACTCTATTGGCGCTTGGCAACTCTTAGATGTTAGCGACCAAGACTTTATTGATTTTAGCGCATTGGGCACGGCTCGCAACCAGTCAAACGGGACAGGCGTACTAAGGGTTGGTATAACCACTAAACTTCCAGACAGTAACACTAAAATTATACCTCAAAACGACTCAATCTCAGGTGTTAATCACTTGCTTAGCGCTTACAACCTAACTAACATTGATGGAAACCCTAGTTATTTAGAATGGGCTGCCGCCGATGGTCAGGTTGAAAAAGAACTATTAAGAGTTAATGTTATTGGATTGAACTCTGTTTATATTTTTGTTGTTTCATTTCAAGATTTTATTACTGGAACTGGAAACGAAAGCGAAACATTAACTCAAACAAATGAAATAGACAACGTATCGGTAAAAAACAGTAGAAGCAGCACTATGTTGCAAGAGAATCCAGGTAATGAAAATAGTTCTTCTACTTGGAATAATTTTAAATCAAAAACCTCATCTGAAAACAACAATGACGATTACGAAGACGATACTTATTGGCCAAATGCTGGTAGAAGATATGGGTTAGATCCTCAGCACGCACAAATAAATGGGTCGTTTTTTATAGATCAAAGATTAGGAAAAATACATTTTAGTTCTAATATTAGTGGAAAAACTGTGATCTTAGATTATATAAGCGATAGCCTTGGTACAGACGCTGAAATGCAAGTTCATAAGTTTGCTGAAGAAGCCATGTACAAGCACATGGTACACGCTATACTGTCTACGTCTTCGTTTGGACAAGGATTAGTACCTAGATTAACAAAAGAAAAATTTGCAGCTATAAGAAAAGCTAAATTAAGATTATCAAATATTAAGTTAGAAGAATTAACTCAAATACTAAGAGGTAAGTCTAAACAAATAAAACACTAGTAAATGCCAGAAATTAAGAGTAGTTTTCTTGGAGGTAAGATGAATAAGGATCTTGATGAAAGATTGTTACCTAAAGGCCAATATAGAAACGCTGAAAACATAGAGATTTCAACAGCTGAAAGCGCTAACGTTGGTGCTGCTAAAAGTATACTTGGAAATAAAAGGCTTGAATTTTTAATTTCAAATGATTTTACCTGTGTTGGTAGTTTAGCTGATGAAAAAACAAATAAGCTTTACTGGTTTGTTACTACTTATTTAGAAGATGGTATATTTGAGTATGACACTATTAACGATGTTGTGCTACCCGTGCTTCTTGACTTAAACGCTAGTAACTCTAACGCTGTTTTAAGATTTGGAACTTCACCTATAACCGGTATAAACGTAATAGATAATTTACTGCTATGGACAGATAATCTAACTAATCCAAAAAAAATAAACATAGACGAATGCAAAAAAGGAACGTCTATTAATGGTGATGGATCTTGGAATCACACTCAATTGTCATTTCCAAACGGAAGCTTTGATGGTGTAACACTAGAAAATATTGCACCTACCCCATTTGAAGTTCATGATGGTGTAAATTTTTTAGAAAAACGTTATCCAAAAGGTAGGTATTTCTTTTTTCAAGAAAAACAAATAAGTCGAGCTTTAGGGTTTCCGGATGGTATACCAGATTCCTCATCTCATTACCTGCGTCAATATCGAAATGGAGTACTTTTAAGAAGAGTTAGATGTAAATTGTGGACTAATTCTACGGACTTGGGAGGTGGTAGCAGCAATGGAACGCATGGTAGAATAGCTGCTTCGGATCCTGCTTTTACGCCGTTTGAACAAAACCAAAATTACGTAACAGTTCCTGACTTTCACCAAGGTGATATATTATTTGGTGACAATGTTACGGTGGATATAAAAGAAAAGCATATAACAATTATTAGACCAAAACCTTTTCTCGCTCCTTCAACAAAAATTAATCACAAGAGAGGACTAGACTCTCGATTAGGAATACCAAATTTATTTGAAACGGTTTTTCCAAGATTTTCCTATAGATATAAATATAGAGATGGAGAGTTTTCTTCTTTTGCACCATTTACAAATGCTGTTTTTAACCCAATATATCCAAAAGATTTAAATAATTCTTCAGAAACTAATGTTTTTCACACTAAGGATAATATTTATGGTATAACTGACCCTAGTAATAAAGCAATGAAAAACTCAATAAATTCTATTGAGTTAAGTGGTTTTATTAACGCAAAAACCCCAGAGGATGTGATTGAGGTTGATGTTTTGTACAAACAAGAAAACTCTAGCGTAGTATATTCGATAGCAACAATAAAACACAATGATCCAGAGTGGCACTTACCAGCTAATGATGAAGGGTATAACCTAGGATATAGCAATGACCACCCCGCTTTTAAAGCCGCAGGTGGATATACTAAGGGCAAGTACATTGTTAATACAGAAAACATTTACGCTGCTTTACCAACTAATCAATTGCTTAGACCATGGGATAACGTTCCAAGAAGAGCAAAAGCACAAGAGGTAACAGGAAATAGAGTTGTATATGGTAATTATTTGCAAAATTACAATTTAGGCGAGCATAGAACAAAAATTAAAGTTAATTACAGTGATAGAAGTAGTAATATAGGTTCGTTTAACACACAAGCGCTACCATCTATAAAGTCGCAAAGAAACTATCAGTTAGGAGTTGTTTATTGTGATAAATACGGTAGAGAAACACCAGTATTTACATCAACCACAGCAGCGGTAACCGTACCTTGGGCCGATCCTAATGGTTTAAAAAATGCGAGCAGAAGCCTTCAATTAAATGCTAATGTAGCTGCCAATTTTCCAGAATGGATAGATTCAATAAAGTTTTATATAAAAGAAACTTCTAACGAGTACTATAACTTGGTAATGGATAGAGCTTGGGTTAGTCAAAGCACTGATGATTTAGATAATTCAGAGGGGCACTTGTGGATATCTTTTCCATCTTCAGATAGAAATAAAATTACAGAAGGAAAATTCATTGTATTAAAGAAAAAAATTGGATTAGAAGAGGGGCAGATTGCAGTTGAAAACAAGTTTAAAGTGATAAATATTTCAAATGAAGCTCCTGATGCTATAAAATACGAGTTGATTAACCAAGGCATTATTACTGCCGCTAGTGATATTGAAAGTATATTCAATAACGCCGATAGCAGAATGGATGTTCCTAATAACAACAATATTTATTTAGACGCTAGTGGATGGAAAACTAGTGGTTTTAAAGGTGTTCCTCTGGAGCATGGGGAAACACCTGTAGATAGCGCTTTGGATGTTAGTAATATATATATATCTTGGTACAGAATTATTAGTGGATCAAGAGTGGCTTCTAAAAAATACAAGGTTGCTGGTGGGCGCTTGGATAGTTCTGGTTACATGCTTAAGTTGAAAAATGAAATATCTTCAATTGACGCGGATATAGCACACTTTAATGGAGATTCTAGTGAAGCGTCTCAACCCACAAATATGAACAGTGATTTAGTTGTAGAGCTTCAGCGAAAAGAACTTAAAACAGGTGAGGATTTTTCAGGTTCATTTTTTGTAAAAATATCAAAAAATCAAGTCTCAGATATAATAGAACAAACCAATGTTACTAGTGTTTTAGATAACCATCAAGTAAATGCTAAAACGCCTTGTTGGTGGTGGAGAGATGATATAGCGGTTGATAACAACGTAAGAGCATATCAATCTACTTATGGTATTACTAATTACAATGGGTACGATTCCGGAGCGCATAGTGGTGGTAATTCTATTCAATCTGCGGATAACAACGTTTTAGGCGACGTGGGTATTACTAATGATACACTTGACACTTCAGACTACGCTGAAATATGGAGCGGTATATACGATAACTATGTGGTAAATAATGTGGGTACGTTTTTTCTTGATGGGATGTATATGGCTTCAGGACAAAGCGATGCTAGTAACTACGCAAAATACAATTGCGTAACGTGGTCTGGAGCACACAAAGATAAAAACAAAAGTACCTATCATATCAAAGGTCTTTCTGCGTGGAGTTATCCGCCGCTAAAAACCTGGTTAGGTGACTATGAAGATTCTACTGCTCTTATAGAAAACCTAGAAACAGACACTCCGCTGCTACTTAACAACATGTTAATATCAACTTCACCAGCGCTTCCAGAAAACGCATCTTGGCTTGACAACAAAGTAGATGGTTGGGTAGGACACTCGCAGCGTGTTGAAAGAAATTTCGGTGAAGCCCCTAGTGTGTTGAGAAAAGGAACATCACACGTTAATGGATTAGAAGGTATTGTTACTTCTGGAACAGATCATGCTGACAATGGTAGAAGATGGTTAAGTGGTATATCTGGTAACCCAACTGAGTATGGGGTTGGGGTTGACACTAAAACATACTCAGACAACGGTGAAACTGGAAGGCATTTTATGCATTTATCATTCTTTGCACCAGGCGACGATCTACACGATGGTAATGTAACTATTGATGATGGATCAGACGGTAATTCATTTACACTGTTTGAAGGCGGGGCGGTTGGAAGAAGATTACAAGGAATATGGGGTGGTGGGCACTTTACCGGTGATAATTTAAATGATACAATTGGAAATGGTACTACAGATGAAACTCGCCATCAACATTTATGTTTAGAGGGTAATTACGATTCAAATGGTGATTTTCTCTCTGCGGCACCTGGTCCGGGTGTTGGCTTTGGTTACGACTTAAAATACAAAGAACTACACGAGAGACAATGGGATCCAACTTTTCCTTCTGATCCTGGCAATAAAATACGTGATTTTATAAGAAACATACATGCTGGTTCGCAATTTAAATTCAACCCATATTTAGAAGACCTAACTAATGCTAATGAAACTATTTACACTATAAAAAGTGTAGATGTAAAAAAAATATATAACCATACTTCTTGGAGAAACACTTTTAATAGATGGGAAGAGATTGACGGTTACACGGCAGAAGCTGAAGATAAAAAATTCTGGTCTGTAGAGCGAGCAGCTATGGACTGGCTTCAATACATAGGTTCGGATGGTAAAAAAATCTATTCTGCCGAATGGGCGGCAGCGTCCAACTTAATGAGTGATAAAATCCAAGATTTTGGAAAATCTCATAACAGAAGACTTTGTTATATAATAGAGTTAGATAAAGATCCAACTAAAAACGGAAACTTTAATCCTATAGATACAGGTGTAGCACTAGGTAGAATGACAGCTGATCAAACTAATAATGAGTATCATAATATTGAATTTTTAGATAAAATTAAGTCAGTAGCTGGTATTAATGATTTAAATAAATATCCAGCAATTTGGGAAACTGACCCTGCCAAACAACAAGTTGATTTAGATATATACTTCGAGGCAAGTAGTAATATACCTGTTAGACTAAATAATAATACAAACGAAATATTTGCGCCAATAGGTTGTAGGGTTGAACTGCTTAATTCTCCAGTGGCAGGCCTGTCTTACTTAACCGAGTGGAATAATAACATAGCTACATTAACCCCAGGTTTTGCTGTTTTTGACAGTGTGAATGAAATAAATTACTCAGGCGTTTCGTTTAAGTTTATAAAAGAAGATGGTAGTTATGTTATAGCAAAAGCAGGGGCCAACCAACTAACTGGAGCTATTTCAACTGATCCTCCTAAAACTCTTTTTACCTTTGATGAAAACATTGGAGAAAACATAAGAGTTGGTTTAAATTGGAACAATTGCTTTTCATTTGGAAACGGTTTGGAGTCTAATAGAATTGGAGATGACTTCAATGAAATGTTTCTTGTTAACGGTGTTAAAGCATCAACAACTACGCAAATAACCTACCAAGAAGAACGTAGATCAACTGGGTTGATTTATTCTGGGCTTTACAACTCTAACTCTGGTGTTAATGATCTTAATCAGTTTATAATGGCTGAGAAGATCACTAAGGACTTAAACCCTACGTTTGGTAGTATACAAAAATTATTTCAAAGAAGAATTAGCTTGGTAGCTTTTTGTGAGGATAGGGTTATTAGTATAACCTCAAATAAAGACGCTATATACAACGCTGATGGAAACCCACAATTAATAGCTTCTGACAGTGTACTTGGTGATGCTAATCCTTTTGAGGGTAACTATGGTATATCCAAAAACCCAGAATCATTTGCATCAGAAAGCTATAGAGCTTACTTTACAGATAAAAATAAAGGAGCAGTTGTCAGATTGTCTAAAGATGGTTTAACACCTATATCTACCGGAGGAATGCATGATTGGTTTAGAGACAATTTAAAAGGTTACACCGCCTTAATAGGAACGTATGACGCTTATAAGGAAGACTATAACTTAACTTTGTCTCACAAGTTTTCAGAAAACATTATTTTTAATTCATACTTAGAAAGCGGTGGTATAGCATCAACCTCAGAAATGGGTCAAATAGCTAATGAACTTCAAAACCCAAGTATTTTTAGTGGCATGAGCTTGCAGTACCCTTATGAGATAGATAACATATTAACAGACAATAACTATACGTGGGGAAATATTAATGAAGAATTAATAAGTACTGTTTTAGTTACAAATCACGCCGTTATACCTGAGGGGTCATTGCAGGCTTACGTGCCCTACTTGGCTCCAGTGGATTATGTAGAAGAAGTAATTGGTGTTGAGGCGGTTTTAGCGGTTACTGAAGTTATAGGCGTAGAATACGTAGAGGCAGTGGCTGAAGTTGTAGGCGTAGAATACCAAGCCGCAGTGGAATACGTAGAATACGTAGAGGCAGTGGCTGAAGTAACGGCTGAAGATGAGGTTCTTGCACAAGACGCAATAGCGTTTAGTGCAGGAGTAGTTGGAGTAGATTATAGTGCTCCAGAGTTTGCTATTGATCCTGATGCCAGTGGAAATGGTTTTATTTACAATGGGCCTTTTATAGCTGGATGGAATGAAACAACGGGGGATATTTTTGGGGTAAACCGAGTTGATTATTCTGATTCCCTCAAGCCTTCTACCATAGTTAGAAAATGGGGCGCAAACGTATATGACGAAGATCAAACCAATTTTCAAGGGTCAGGTGCAAACAACAGCAACCTATGGTATGATTATGGCCAACCTGGAGCAGTCGCGCACACTTATGCGCAAATATATGGAGTGATAGGATGGAGATACGCTGGTAAAGCTCTTGGAAAAATCACTCAAGATGCCACTGGCTCCAATCAGGGTACTCAAGGGGCAATACTTTTTAATAGAACTTACCCAAACAATACTAGATACGTTGAGTTTAAAGATCTAGGACAACCCCCTAATAATGGCCAAGGTTTGTTGGATCTGTACAACTATCAAGCGGGGCAACTTGACAATGAAAACTCTGCTATGTTTGCTGGTGACGAAATAGAAATAAAGGTTATACTTAAGATTAGTATAACAAGTACATTCACTTCAGGAAACAATACCAGTTACCCAAATTTAGCACATAATCACGTTATTCCTCAAATAGAACTGCATGACGGTAGTGGCGGTATTATTTCTCCTGATAAAATAATGTCAACATCAGTAATAGTACAATCCCCCACCTTAAACCAAAACTTATACAACCCAGTATACTACGCATATACTCCTTTTATTACTGAAACAGCTTACAATACGAGTGGTATAAATGCAGATATTGATCTTGGGTTTGTTTCGTCGGCGCAAGTTGTATTTCCTCAAACACAATATACCACTACATCAACGGGGCAAAGCGATAGTACTCCTGTTGCTGTTTACACACTTAAGTTTCGCGTAAAATTTAAAGATCCTGCTCAAAGTTACACCAGTGCTTCAAACTCTTATGTTGACTCAAAAGTTGTAGATGATCTTAGAATTCGCGTGTGTAACGTAATGCCTTTAAGTACCTTGCCAATTTATAATGGAGTTTCAAATGATTATCAAGGATCAGGCCCAAGTCCATTACGTGGTAGAGCAAAGTTTTGGGTGCATGAATTAGTCGCGACTAAAACGCTTGGGATAATAAAGCCAGACGTTGAGTTTGTTCAATTTGTTGAAGAACAACAAGCTCAAGACGCGCAGGCGTACGTAGCGGCTGTTGAGTATCAACCAGCTATTGATGAGGTTCTTGAAGTACTCGCGTCTGATGAAGTTGAATTTGTTCAAGCGCAAGAAGCTATACAAGGAGTCGATGCTGTTTTAGCCGTGGCACCTGTTGATGCTGTTGATTTTGTTCAAGCGGTATTAGGGGTTGATGAAGTGCTGGAAATAGCAGAGGTGGCTGCTGTACCACCTTATGAAGTTGAAGCGTGGACACAAGTAACGCACCAAGGTCTTAATAATTGGTTAATAAATACAAGTGGAGGCGCGGATTCATACGTATCAGCAACTACTATAAATAACTTTGGAGGAGACTATCCAGCTGTTAGTGCCTCTGGTTTTGCTCAAAACTCAGATCCAGCAATTTCAGGCGGAAGCATAATCAATTATGTAACACCTGGTGTAGAGCCTACCTCAGGTAGTCCTTTTGGGACTTCTCCATATGCTGGTATTGGGTATGGAAACGGTACGTCTAACTCAGGTACAATAATTGAACACGACAACTCCTATGTTTTAATAGATACCGTTAATTATACTGGAAATTGGAATGCTCAATCTTTTTCAATATATCAAGATATATCAGCAACAAGTCTTGTGGTAAATGAATGGTATTTAATTGATGTTGAATTTGATGAATCACACAACGCTAGTACTGGTAATAATTCTAACGGAAATGGTTTGGTTGAAGTTGATGGGGTTGTTGATAGATCAGGAACACTTGGCACCGAAATTAGCCCACAAGGCGTTGGTTTTTATTCTGGAGTAAATGCACATACGAATTGCGGCTTAGTTCCAACGGTTAGAACTGAGTACGGTAATACTGATGGGTCTGGTGATAACAAACTTGTTTTAAGAGGTATTTTTAAGTTCCACTCTAATAGTTGGCGTGAAACTTCAGGTAGTGCTACAAATTATTTACGCTTGCTATTTACTGATTTTACAAACACGGCTAAAATTACTAAAATAATTACTAGAAGCCTAGAAACAACAACAACAACTGGTACGGCTAATCATTGGTATCATTTTAGTGATGATCAAGCGCATTCATTTTCACCTAAAGCAATGTACTGGCAATCAAATGGGTCAGCTGCAACCGCTAAGACGCTTTGTTTTGAAGAGGGTGTTGGTGGGACAGAAAACGTAAGTGTGGGATTAGGTGCTTCTTTTTGGGCACAAGATCTTCCGTTTGGAGGCGCCATGGCAACATCGGTGGTAGGTTGGAAGTTTAAATTTAAAATAACTAACAATCCAAGAACAAATACGTTTTTAGGCGCCTTAAACGCTTATATAAACACAGAGGTAAGCATAGACAACTCTAGCGACGGTGGGGTTACAGCCAAGTCCCTAGGTATACTTGTTAAAGATATAGATGCTGTTGGCGATTACGAAATTGACTTTAATTTTGAAACTAGTGACTCTAATTGGACTATAAACGCACCTGCTGGAGCGTCTACAACCTTGGAGGTTTATCCAAATCCAACATCAGTTGAAGCTGAAAACAAACTAGTGTTTTACACGCAAAACAATACTCAAACAATTTGCGGTATTAAAGACACTGTTATTGGAGATAAAACTTTAGTTTTATTAGGTGGATCAATTGGCTCTTGGGACTGGCGTGGGTTTGACCAAACCCAAGACAACTTTATAACCTGGGATAATGTTGTTGATATTAATACGGGTACTAGTCAAAACAGAATTGAATTTACTAATTGCCCATTTGTAGACGGTGATAACCGTGAAATTGTAAGCGCAAGCCAGTACGTGGACACTGTAATTAACAGATATGAGCATTGGACTGTTAGTATTGATCATGGTATTTATGCTGGCGATTTAAGCGTATACTATTTTAACTCTAAAGGATTTGGATTTAGAATATTTGGCATAAATAGTTCTAACCAAGGAACTCTTGTAACAAACGTAGTTGTAGGCGCTCTTAGTTGGGAAAGTATAAATCCGGCTGATGAAGATCTTTTGCCTGAAATGAAAAACGCCTTTGTCATTAGGCCGCAGTCTAATAGCGCGCCTGTTAGTGGTTGGGTTGACAATGTAACTATGACTAGGAACTTTGCCTTAGAAACTACTAGTAACGGAAACCCTATTTACACTAGCAAAACAATATCTTTTAACGAAGGAGCAAATTGATGGACTAGTTTTAAAAGCTTTGTTCCTGAAAGCGGTTTTAGTGTATCTAAAAATTACTTTACATTTGATAAGGGTGGATTGTTTAAGCATTACGCTCCAATGATTTATGATGCTGCCGCTCAAGAGTATGTAGATTCTTCAGAAGAAATAGCTGAAAACTACAATATATTTTATGGTGTAGATACGTACAAGTCTAGTATAACAACCATATTAAATGATCAACCTGGTATTGTAAAAACATTTAATACTTTGAATTACGAGGGTAGCCAAGGAAACGTTAAGCTACCATCACTAGTACAACAAGTTAACATTAATAACGCCGCGGCTTGGAGTAGCGGTAGTGATATTTTAGGCTGGAAGTGCACTGATATTACAACTGACTTAGAGGCTGGTTCTGTTAAAGAGTTTATAAAAAAAGAAGGAAAATGGTTTGGCTATATAAAAGGTGCCACTCATTCAGCTGCTGTTTTAGATACTAGTCGCTTTAGCGTTCAAGGTATAGGCGTGCCTTCTTCAATATCATCAACACCTATAATGGTGCCAGAAGGTACCGTTGGTCTTACTCAATAAATAAAATAAACCATGTCATATCATAATTCATCGAGTTCTTATAGTCCACCTGCTACCTCTCAAAGGCAAGCAGCACCACCTGGATATCATTATATGCCAGACGGAAGTTTAATGCTTGACTCGCAAATGGTAACACCACCAAGCACGCCGCTTGCCACGCCACTACCAGAAGATGAAAATTTATTTGAAGAACCACTTATATTTGAATCCTCCGTAGGAGATGGAGGGTTTAACACAGCAAGATTAGCTAGTCAAAGTATAGTTTTGATAAAAAGTTTAATAATGGATGAGTCCGAGATGCCATTAGCCGAAACAACTAGACAATTTACGGTTATAGGCACTGTTGGCTCGCAATTTACAATGCACATTACTCAAGAAGATACTATTAAGTACTATGATTTTGTTGAACAAACATTTAACAACGGTCACGTTGGTCGCAATAACAATTTGGTTGTTACTTTACTTGGTGGTAATTACAGTAACAATATAGTCTTTCCTAGTGGTGGTGGGACTTACAACATCACTTTAACGCCTTTATTAGGAACGTTGGTTAGTGGTGGTTATAATGTTTTAAATCGCAAAATAAGCAAACAGGCTAGCAATCCACAAATAACATTTAAAGCTTTTACAGCTAACACAAATAATTATGCTACGTTTCCAACCTCAACTTCGTCTGGATCTTTAAATAGCCATGATACTTTTGACTTTAACTGGGATATAACAAACGCATCTACAGATGCTGGTGGGTTTGGTTTAATTCCAACAAATAACTTTAAAGATCTTAATTTGATAAAGAATTCATGGTTTTTTACAACAACAGAAACTGTTGATGGCGCTGTGGCACCTAGTGACTCTAACTTAGGTCTTATTGTTAAAGTAGACGATTTAACTGATATAGGTGTTGGTTCTTATATATCAGCGGTAAGTGCTGGCAGTTTAGTTGGGAGTCCAGTAGTCACAAATATCAATACTGCAACTAAAGAAATAACACTAAACACTGCACAAACTTTTGCTAATAATATAACGCTAACGTTTAGAGCCGATGGTGTGACAGCTATTGAAAAAGCAATAGGTGTAAAAATGACTTTTAATTTTGGAAAACTAGATGAAGAAAAATTTAAAAAAACAAATAAGCTAGTAAAAACAGTTAGAGCCGGTAGTAGTGGTACCACTGTCAATTTAAACGGAACTTATGGTGTTGGGCACAATGATACCTCTGCCTTTATTAGTGGGGTTGGAATAACCACAGCTACTGTCGTAAGTGTTAGCGCTAGTAGTGGTGCTGGATCTATGGTAGTTAGTGTTTCCCAAGGAACACTAACCGTTGGTACATCAATTTTATTTGATAATATAGTTCAAGTTTTTAATGTTTTTGGAAACATAAGAATATTTAGTTATCCAAGTGCAAATCAGGATATATACTTAGATATAGATAAATTTTTAACCCCAGGAACGGCATCATAACAAAATAAACTATGCACACTAAATTAACGTTTGAACATCCTATAAACCCATCACTACACATTGGAGACGAAGTATACTTTTCCGACACTAGCGCAGATCAAGTGACGGGGTCAAAACCTATTCACGTAGGCCAGGTTTATGGTATTTTTAGAGATGATAATTATATAGTTATAAATACAGCTCCAACTGAACCACCTATGTCTTTGTACGTTAACGTAAACCTTATGCCACTTGTGTTGTTTGCAAAGCACATAGAGACTAACGAGTCTAGTTTAAAAGGTTATTACGCTAATATAACTTTTGAAAACTTATCTAATAAAAAATGCGAGCTATTTGGTTTTGGCTCAGAAACAGATCTTAGTAGTAAATAGGTGGCAAAAAGTGTGACTATATAATCACACTTAATTAAATTAGCAGGAGGAAAATAATTAATTGTAGTAAAAATAAAAATATAAATATGGGTATACTTGGAAACCTTTTTGGAGGTAGAGATAAAAGAAAACAAAAAGATGCAATGGCTGACATGCGAGAGCTGGCAGATGAACAAGTTGACTACTACACTGGGCAGCAGCAAGACGCACAAGACGCTGTAGACGAGTCAAGAGAGGTTTTTGACAACTTTGAGTTTAAAAATGATTTTGAAGATTTACAAAACCCTTACGCTGACATACAAACCGAGTTTGACAATGTTTATGAAAACACTGAAAACGTTTATGAAGGCGCTGAAAACGTTTATGAAGATGCGGTTAATGTAGCCGACGGCATGACAAACGTTGCTGCTGATGCGCAAAACGTATATGCTGGAGCAAAAAATACATTTGCCGGCGCAAAAAACACGTTTGCTGGCATGGACAACGCATATGCTGGTTTAGAAAACAAGTACGAAGGCATGGAAAACCGTTTTGAAGATATGACGGTTGATATGAAGGCCGCTGACTTCCAAGCGCAACAAGGGAAAACACAGCGAGCAAATATTATGCAAGGTTTAAAAGGTGCTGCTGGATCAAGTGGTGTAGCGGGTTTAGCACAAGCCATGGCTAACCAAGGCCAAATGCAATCTCAACAAATAGCCGCTGGTATAGGTCAGCAAGAAAGGCAAAACGCAATGATGTCGGCACAAGAAGGATCTAGAATAGATCAACTACAAAGAGGAGCTGGTATGCAGCTACAATCTCAAGAAGCTGGCGGTGCCATGGCTAACCAACAAGCCGAAAGATCTGGCGCAATGCAACAGCAAAGTATGCAAATGCAAGGAGCTGCAAGTCAACAAGCTCAAATACTAGGCGGGGCAGCAGCACAACAGGCCCAACAATTAGCTGGGGCACAAACTCTCCAGAATCAACAAATTGCAGGGGCTTCCGAACAACAAAATTTAATACTAGGTGGGAGAGATAAACAACAAGATAAAATACTAGCTGGGAGAGATAAACAACAAGATCAAATATTAGCAGGTCAACAAACCGCTGTAAACCAAGGTATAAGCCAAACAAATATACAAGCTGGAGGCCAAGGAGTTGTAGACATGCAAATTGCTCAGGGTAACGCTGATGTTCAAGCGGCAGAATATGGGCAGCTAGCAACAGGGCTTGGTATGGATTATGGCTTATTAGCAGGTGCTAACCAAGGGTTACAAAATGCAATGGGTAATCAAATGAGTGGTTTAGGAAATGAAGCAAATATGTATGGCTCCAATGCGGCTAATAGTATTGGAGGGCAATTTTTACAAGCGGGAGCCACTGTTGCTGCTGGTGCTCTAGGTGCAAAAAGTTCATTTTTATGTGTTCCACAAGGCGTAAATATTGACTGTGAGAATATTAAAAAGCCAATTGAACAAATAAAAGTTGGAGACATGGTTGTAGGTTATAACGGAGATCTTGTTAAAGTGTTGCAAAAACACGAGTACTTAGAAGATCCAAAAGTAGAAAGATTTTACAAGGTTAAGTTTTTAAACACAGAAACAAATAAAACACACGAGGTAGATGTTTGTGACATGCATAGGATTATGGGTGAAAGAGCTATGAACATAACAAAAAATGTTGTTAGTAAAGAAATTTACAGCGGCGTTAACTATAGTTATGATCTATTAACAGAAGATGCTGGTTACAGAATAGATGATATCCCTGTTAACAGTATGATAGAAGAGCTAGCTTTAGCTACATCTAAAACAAACAATAAATAATATGACAAAGTTAAATTCAAGTGCAGACGCAGGTTTAGTAACAGCAGCAACTAGAGCTGGACTAGCAAGCGCGCCAACGGATTATGGTAAGGTGTTTACAGAAATGAGCGCTTATTACGATAATACTATGAGGAAAACTGCTGACATGTGGAAGGCAGTTGGTACAATTGCTGTGGGTTCTTATTTAGGCGTTAAAAAAGCTCAAAGAGCAAAGATGGAAGGACCTGGTGGATTAGAAAATTTAGCTAATGGTGAAAATCTTATAAAACAAGTAAAAGGTTTTGGTAAAGAACTATGGGGAACTAGAAAGTTAGATGGTGGGTGGTTTGGTGAGCAGGCTAAAGCCGCTAGGGTAGAAATAACTAAACGTAAAGATGCTGTGTATGCTTTTGCGCAATCTAATGTTGCTGGCGAACAATCTCTTTATAACATGTTTAATGGTTCTACTGGTAAAAGTGGTAAAAAAACAGCACCAACAATCAATGTAGAGGCAACTGGTTCGTACCCTATGGAAGTGGCAAATGCCTACGCGCAATCTCAAACAGGTGGAACTACTGATCTTGGAAATTACTTTGTACCAGAACCAGATGTAAATGGTAAAATGGCTTGGACATTGTACAATGATGAGAACCTAATAAACTATGAAGCAAAGTCTGTTAAAGAAAATCCTTTTGTAATTAACCCCGACAGTGTATTAGGTCCAGAAATAGAAGATATAAAACTACCTAAACCAAACGGAAAACCCGTAATAGGTGATAATGGAAAAAAAATAAGATACACTATAGCTGATATAAACGGGATGATGACCCAGGTTGATCCAAAAATGAAAGAATTGTTAAACGGTATATACGGTAAGGCTATGCAATCAGGCACAGCAAATGGAGGTAGCGTTGAATTAAATAATTACCAGCAAAACGAAATGAGCGATGCAATGGATTCAATATCTCGTAAACGAACAGCTTGGTTTCAAAAAACAAAATATGGAGAAGATTCAAAGTCATTTTATGGAGAAGTTACTAGTGGTACGGTAACCGCGGCTAATCTTTTTGGGCAAGTAAGCCGGCATGCAGCTGATGGGGAAACAACATTGCAAGCCCAAGGACCTTTGAAAGATATTGATGGCATGTCAGACGGTGTAAAAGGGATTCAAAAAAAAGATTTTGAAAATAGCGATAACTATGAAGCGTTGACAATGGCTATGTTTAATCAAGGTAATGCAAATTACGATCCAGATTTTACCGCTGGAGTGTTTAAGCAATATATGGAAAAAAAGTTAATAGACATTAAGGATCACGCTTGGTCTAGGAGCACAAAAAATCCAGTAAACAAACCTGGATATGTGGCTCCAACTGAATTTGACAGCCTTTTAGCAAACCACGTTCCACTAAAAAGCATTAAGCCTGGCAACATGTATACTGGTGGCAAAAACACTGCCATGGACGGTACCATGAGGGCTACATTTGACTTGGTGTCAAAAGCATTGCACACAAGATCAAGCATTGGTCGTGGTAAAAATAAGATAAGTTGGGATGAAGAAAAACAATCTTACTTCAAAGGAGGAATGGTTATACCTGACAAACGTACTTTGTTTACCGAAGTAATAAGAACTCATTATAAGCAACGAAAAGAAAATAAGGAAGAAATTGGCTTAGAGTATGGAAAACTAACCGATATGTTTCAGATGAGTAATTACTTTACGTCTATACCAGAGTGGGATGGGAGTAGTTACAGGCTTTACCCAAATTTAAAAACAAATAATAATTAAACGTGCAATATGCTAGATTTTTCTAAAATTTTTGATATTTTTAATGACGACGAAGAGGATGAAAAAAAAGATCCTTTTAAAAACATTTTTGACGAGGAAAATAATCCTGAAAAAGAGTCAATTCAAGACAATATATCTTCACCAAAAGTTATTGTACCAAAAATAAATCCTACTCAGCCACTGGGTTCTGAAGATTTTTACTCCTTACTAGAAGGCGAGAATGAGGAGGATCCACTATTAAAAATTAACAAAGAAAAGGTTGATACTACAATAGATCCAGCGACAGGTAAAAAATGGGCTAAAGATGCCGCTGTTGCTAACATGGAGTCTAAGGGTAAAAAAGGCTCTACGTACAAACCTAAAGATCCTGTCAAAAAAGACGAAGAAACACTAGAGGCCTGGTTAAACACAGAATATTTTGGAAAAGGAATTGCTCAAAGCGCTATAGGTAACACTAACTTAACCGCTTACCAAAACAACGATCAATCACTAGGGAAACTTAGACAAGATTTTAAGCGTAACGTAGGAAGAACAGAAACAGGGAGAAAAGCTTTTCCAAACCTATCTGATTCTGACATAGACAATATTTTTACTAATGTTTTTGAATCTAAAGTTAGGGTTGAAAAAGGTATTATATCAAAGGAATCGCAGTATACGGCTATTGATGATGGTTTAAACAAAGGGGTTTCTATTGAAGAAAATGTTAAAGGGTTAAACAATTTAAAAATTAATACTTACAAAAACAAAGCAGAGGCTAGTTATGCTCAAGTTATAGAAAAATTAAAAGGAGATCTTAACGAGAACGAAAGAGATAGTCTGATGACAAGCATAGACAGAGGTACACCTGGTTCGCTAGGAGACATTCTTTTTAATAAAGACGAAACCGTACAAGTAAAAACTTTTGATGGTTTTGTAACAAAAAGAACTGGTAATCGTGTTCCTAAAAACGAGAAGTATGAAATGTTTCACAACCCTGCTACAGGCGCGAACATCAAGAGAGGCGAAAGAAAAGCTATAGTTGCAAATGGTGGCACGGTTGTAGATATTACCGACGCATATGAGACTTACTTAGCGTCATACGAAAATACATCAGCAGACGACTTGGCTAAATTTAACGACCAACTCTTATTGGAAGAAGCAGGTTACAATATGGAGGGTAAAAAAGTTGGTGACTACTATGTAGGGGACAAAACAATGCGAAACACATTGCTTAAAGCTGGTTATAAGCCAGATCCTAAAAACCCAGATATACTCACAGACGTGCCGATTAACGCACTAACACAACTATCACATGTTCCAGGTATGAGTGATTTTTGGAGTCCAGATATTCAAATGGCTAAAGGAGAGATAATACCTCAAGACTTCGAGGGCACGCCTTATGAAAATGAAGAAGAATTCCTAGACCACTTAAGGGTTAGAAGAAACCAAGGAAATAATATAGCGGCTAAAAACGCTGCTTTATGGCAAGTTCATTATTTAAACAGAGATCCTAGCACTATACCAAAAAACAGATTAACCCAATTTACCGGGGCTTTTTTAAACTCAATGGTTGGAGAGCAAATAACTGACGAACAGTTTAGTCAAAGCGGACAAGATATAGTAGATATTATTTCTCAGCAAATTGTACCTGATTCTGGCGTTGATGTTAGCAAGCAGCAAGCAGCGAGCTTTGAAAGAACTTTTATAGATAAAGCTGTTGAAGCTGGTGGTGGGCTAGTGGCAATGTTAACAACTCTAACGCCAATAAACAAGCTAGATAAAGCCTTAAAAATATCTAAGGGTATAATGGCTCTTTCAGCACCTAGATATGTTAGTCTTAGCGGTAAAGTTATTAGGCAATCAGAAGCCGTTAGAAGAACAGCTAAGTATAATAAAGCGTTGCTTAAACAAAAGGAAACGTCTAAAGTAATGATGGGCGAAAGTAGTTTAATTGCTTCTAGGGAAGGAAAAACAGTAGTCCAATGGGCTGAAGCCAATGGTTACAAAGCGGTAAAAGCAAGTGCTCTTCAAAAAGGAGTTGGACTAGCTACTCTTGGTATATATGAAGACATCAAAATGCGTGAAGTGTTAGGTGGTTTAACTGATGGTAGAATGGAATTTGAAAGAGGTGTTGGATTTGGATTTGCTTTGGGCCCTAGGTTATTACCGTTTGGTTTTGGTAAAGGAGCTAGAGGTAAAGCTCTTAACTTAAGCACCAAGAGCACTCAGATGAATACTTTTTTGCAATCAACAGTTATTAATGGTGGTTCGTTTGCAATGGCCGTTGAAAGTGGTGATTTAATAGGAGCAGTAGTAAAGGATTTACAAGGTAAGTCAGAATTTGAAACATGGGCTCATCATCATTGGGGCGATAGAGACGAAAACATGACTCGTATTGGCTTAAACATTATTACCGGTAAAGCGCTTGGCCTTAAGAATTTCGACTACATGGACTTTAAAACAACCGAGGGAATAGGTGAGTTTCAAGTGCAATCAATAGAGCTTGCAGCCAAAGACGCGGAAAGAATAAACAAATTGGCCAAAGCCAATAACATGAGTGCAAATGAGTTTGTAAGAGAAAACCCAAATCACAAAGAAGTAGAAAACTACCAAAAGCACACGGAGGATTTCAACATGGCTTCAGAGCGTTTAAATTTAATTAACCAAACAAGAAAATGGACTGGTAATGCTGCTGAGGTTGGCAAAACGTACGAAGACCACTACAAGCCTTTGGTAGAAATGTTTAAGTCTAAAGGCAAAGAAGTAAGAATAGTTGTTACAGATGCCCCCGTGTACCAAGACGTTGTTATCAACGGTAAGCTCGTAAGACAAGAGGTTAGTGCTTTATACACTAGAATGAAAGACGCTAAAGATGGCATTGCTACAATACAGATAAACACTAAAAGATCTAAAGGTAGGACGACGGCTAACCACGAGTCAATACATGCCTACGTAGATCTTATGTTTGAGGGTAACATTAAGCTAAAAGAAGGTTTTACAAAATCTTTAAAAGAAGCTTTAACAAGTATCAAAACACCTAACAGCAACCTATACAAGGACATAATGGAAGCTAATGACATCAGTAAGATGGATAAGCTAGAAGAAATGATGGCTTACGGCGCTGAATACATGGGTAAAGCAGAAAATGCTAAACTAGGTAGCGCTTTTCCTGGTATGAAAAAGTTTTGGAATAACTTTGCTGGAAGCACCTTGGGTTTAAAAGCCGACATAACTTTAAAGCAAGATGTTATAGACCTTATGAAAACTATTGGTGGTACTGGTAATTTAAAAAAGCTAGAAAAGCTAAATGAAATGGTGGAGTTTGACCCTGATAATTTAATTAAAACATCTAGGTCTAGTAACGTTGCTAGCACTGGCGCTGAGATAAACAAAACCATTAAACAGCTAGATGTAAAGAAAGCAGAAGTACTACAAGAAATAAACGATTTAAAAATCGCACAACCTAAAGGTTACGAAAACATTGTTGACACGAAAAGAGATTTGTATAATGAATTAAATGCAAATCAAAAAGTATTAAAAAATAAAATTGAGCTAGATGCGGTAGACGCCTCCAAGCAAGAGGGTTGGAAAAACCAAATTGACAAAAACTATACTGGTACATCTAAAACCAAAGAAGAGTTTCAAAAAAGCCCTGAGTATGGTAAGGTAACTCAAGACATAATGAGTAGTACCGGTTTAGAAAACATGATTAGACAAGCGGCTACTAAGGTTGGCGTTTTAGATACGCAAAAGCAAAAGTTTGTTGAAGACGTTAAAGACAGAATAGTAGAGAGGTTTCTTAAAAACTACGACCCAGGTAAGATTAATTCTGAGTACGGTAGAGCTTTAACTCCATTTGAATACTTAACAACAGGACAGGCAGGTGGATCGTCTATAGTATATAGATCAGCTGGTGACATAATGAATAAGTTTAAAGAAACAGTTCAGACATCATCTTACGATGCCTTTGAAGGTGGTGCCGACGCTTATTCAACGGAAACTGGATATATTAAAGCTGATAATACTACTGGTTCTAGGGTTGAAAAAGAAGGTATTGTAGTTGCTGATGCTTTAGGAATAAACCCTAACACGGTTAAAAAAGCAGCTGGGACACTAAGAACTTAAACTTTGAGTCAGATGCTAAAGCAAAAGAAAAAGCTAGTTATAAAAACCTAGGCAAAAACTATAAAGAAACTATAGAAAAAGATATCGTGGTTGATCATTATGGGGTAAGCGCAGGTGTGTATAGCAAAATGAAAAAAGACGCCTCACAACAATTAAACAACCCAGACATCAAAGCTGTACAAGAGGTTATAAAACCCACTATTGAAACACATATAAAACTAATACCTAAATGGGGTCAAGTATCTGTAGACGCTATAACAGGGGAAAGTATATCGCAAAAAATAGTATCTGGAGTTAAATCTGAAACTAAAGCCACTGGTATAGCCACTGTTCTATTAAAGAACAAACTGTTATTCAAGGAGCTACCACAAACCGGAACAAAGGGGTCTCAATATGAGTGGTCTAAGGATTTAGTTGAATACCACAAGACGATGGACCCTCTTTTTAAAAAGAAATTTGAACAAAAGGTATTGGACTCTTGGGGTATGGGCGAGACTCAATTTGAGAAAGCTAAGCTTAGCGGTATATATAAAGCGATAATAACACAGACTGGTAAGGCTGTTTACATGCAAAGTGTTAAGCAAGCTCTACCAAACACTCCTGAGTTGACCATGAAGCATGTGTTGGCTAACATGATAAACCAAGTGTCAGCAGGACAATCTTCATCACTTGCGGCTAGAGATATAAACCCTGTAACAGATCTTTTAAAGAAAAACAAAATAAGCATACACGACATTCAAAGCGCGATGCCTAATTCCCCTAAAGCCAGAAACCCTATAGAGGATTTGATATTTAAAAGAGACGCTTTAACAAGAGGTGTGGATGTTGTAATGGAGAACGAAAGGTATGCTATGGAAAATTACGGCAAAACCGAAGTCGAGTTGCAAGCTGATCTTGCTGAGTCTGTAAGTAGATCAAAAGAAATAGCTAAGAAAAATGGGTTAAGCGAAAAACATGCTGACCCTAACTATATAGCAAAAAATCCTGCTGAAAAAATTAACGGTGTTGAGTTAGCAGAGTGGAGAAAAAAATTAGACATAGAAGTTATAAAAGAAATGGGCGTTAGCCTTAAAGACCTAGAGGCTTTAACAACTAAAAAAGGACAGTCAAATCACCACGCTTTAGAGGCTTTATTAGTTGAACTTGGGTTTGGTAGTAAAAGTAGAAGACAAACTCTAAAAGATGGCACTGTGGTTTACTTAAATAAAGAAGGTAAAACAAGCGCAGAGGCTATTGAGGCTTTTTTAGGCGAAAAGTTCACAACAACAGAGGGTAAGTCGGCTAGTAAATATGAGAAAGTTTATAGACCAGATTGGAGTACTTTAAAGAAAAAACTAGAGAAACTTGAAAAAGAAATGGAGGGTCAATCTATAGAAGATATAAAAGACGCTAAAATTGAACTTTATAGAAAAGAAGCTTCTTACAGTGGTAAATCAAAGGATTTTGAAGCTACAGAAAAAGCTAATAGAGAGTATTTTGAAGATTACATTACAGCTGTAGCAAAAGTGGCTTATAAAAACAAAAGCAACAATGGAGTTGAGTACATGCTACAATCAAGAGCCATGCAAACTAACCATGCTAAGGGTATAAGTAAGTCTTTAGGGTATAAAATGTCATCTTTAAATGCTATTGGAAGTGCTCCTGGAAAAATAAAGACAACCGGGGCAAAAGGTGAGGTTAAGGAGAAAGATAACAAAGGTATAAGTAATCATTGGGAGCATGCATTGCAATTATTAAACCAAACTAATAGGTTCGTGAAGCTCATGGGTAAACACAAAAGCGTTACACCTGCTTTTGAAAAAGGACTTAAAGAAATTTTAGATATATCAGACCAACACTTAATACCTAAAAACGGTCAACTTTTTAACGATGCTAAAGGGCCAACCACTTTTACAGAGGCTTACTCTAAAATGCTAAAAAAAGGTGTTGACAATCCACTGCTAAACGTGTTTGCAAACAAATATGCTAAGTTAGAAAATAACTTTATAGTAGGTGGACCTAATAAAGGTAAAAGTCTTTTAGATGTACAGCTAGAAAGTATAGATTTAAAAATTGCTAAAAAAGCGTTGTTAAGCATACCGGAAGCAAAGTGGGGTTTGTTTGAATACAAGTTAAACTCTAAAATAAAGAATGGCAAAGCAATTGAAATTCAGAACAAAAAACTACTACCCAAGGCTTTTAGAAAATTAGCTTCGAAAAATATAAATAAAGCTATTAAAGTTGTTGACAAGGCTTTAGAATTAGGTAGAAAAAAGAACAAAGAAGCTCAAGGTATGTCTACTTTTGATTTTGACGAAACATTGATTGTTAAAGGTGAAAACTTTGTCACAGCTACTAAAGGTAAAGAAACAATTAAAATAAGTTCTGAAAAATTTCCTATAGATGGTCCTAAGTTAACTGAACAAGGTTATAAATTTGATTTTAAAGATTTTGCAAATGTTAAAGGTGGTGTTGAAGGACCGTTGATGCAAAAGTTAAAAAACCAAATAGCTAAATATGGTAATGAAAACGTATTTGTTCTTACGGCTAGAATGCAAGAAGCGGCACCAGCAATACAAGCTTGGTTAAAATCTAAAGGTGTTGATCTAGCTATAGAAAATATTACCGGTTTAGGTAATAGTACTGGAGAGGCTAAGGCTATGTGGATGCTAGAAAAGTTCTCAGAAGGATACAATGACATGTATTTTGTAGACGATGCAATGCCTAACGTTAAAGCCGTTAGAGATGTTTTAAATCAATTAGATATTAAATCTAAAGTACAACAAGCTTTAGCTAGTAGAGAATTAAATAAAGGCGTAAACGATATAATGGAGCACTCGTTAGATATAGGCTCTAAAAAAGTGTTCTCAAAAGCCGAGGCTAAAGTTAGAGGTAAGGACATTAAACGTAGAAGAGTGTTTATGAGAGATAGCGCCGCTGATTTAGAGCTTCTTATAGAGCCATTATATGGTAAGGGTAAAAAAGGTATTGAAAACAAAGAATGGTTTAAAGAAGAGCTTGTAATGCCATTTGAAAGAGGTACTAGGGATTATAACACAGCTAGACAATCTGCTAAGAATGATTACATGAATCTTCGTAAGCAAAACAAAGATGTTGTTAAGGATATTTCTAAACCTGTTGAGGGAACTGCATTTACCAATGATATGGCAATGAGGGTTTATCTTTGGAACAAAGCCGGTTATAAAATACCAGACTTAGCAAAAGGAACAGAAGCTAAACTAGTCGAGCATATACAAAACAATCCAAAGCTACAAGCTTATGCGGAGCAGTTTGGTAGAATAACTAAACAAGAAAAAGGTTTAAAAGAACCGGGAGAAAACTGGTGGGGAGAAACAATGGCTGGTGAGGTTACTAATATAAATAGAGGTGTTAGTAGAAAACAATACTTACAAGAGTGGATAGATGTAAAGAACGAGATATTTACTGAAGAAAACCTAAACAAGATGGAATCTAAATTAGGTACTGAATGGAGAGAGAACATCGAAGATATGTTTGATCGCATGGAAACTGGTAGAACTAGATCTTTGAAGATGGATAGAGGTAGTGCTGCTATGATGAACTATTTAAACGGGGGTATTGGTACTATTATGAACTTTAATACTAGATCTGCAGTACTACAAACTATATCAACCACTAACTTTTTAAACATGAGAGAGAACAATCCTATTGCCGCAGCTAAAGCAATGGGTAACGTTAAGCAGTTTGCTAAGGATTTCAAATATATTATGAACTCTGATATGTTAAGGCAAAGAAGAGATGGTTTAGCGATGAACGTAACTGAAGCTGAAATTGCTTCTGCCGCTGCATCTTCACAGAATCCTGTACAATCAATAATATCTAAGGTTCTTAAAGCTGGTTACTTACCAACTAAAATGGCGGATAGTTTTGCAATATCATTTGGTGGAGCCACATTCTATAGAAATAGAATTAAGATGTATGAAAAGCAAGGTATGAAAACCAAAGAAGCAGAAAGCAAAGCGTTTTTAGATTTTCAAGTGATTGCAGAAAGAACTCAGCAGTCGTCAAGAGCAGATCTATTATCTAAACAACAAACATCTTTAATAGGTAGGTTTATACTACCATTTGCCAACACTCCAATGCAGATGAATAGAGCTGGTATGAAAGATATATTAGATATATCTAAAGGTAGATTTGAAGGGGGTAGAGAATTATCAGAAAAAGTAGGTAGAATATCTTATTATATGGGAGCTCAAGTAGCTATATTTGCTGGATTACAATCAGCGTTGTTTGCGATGTTACTAAACGATGATGATGTTTCTGATGAAAAACTAGCTAATACAAAATCAATGATGTTAAACACTACGGCTGATTCTATGTTAAGAGGTTTTGGTATACAAGGAGCTGTACTGTCAGCAGCTAAAAACGCTATACAAGAATACGTTAAGCAAGATTCAAAACCTGGTTTTACAGCTGACTATAGTGAGGTTGCTGAGAAACTACTAAATGTGTCACCTCCAATTGGTTCTAAGTTTGGGATGCTAGATAGAGCTGGTGATAGAAAAAAGTGGGCTAAAATCAAAAAAAATGATGAGTTTAAATTTGAGTTAGGTAACCCATCTTTAGAAGCTTCGCTAATGACTATACAAGCAACAACCAACGCTCCTGTTTACTCTCCGTATCAAAATCTTTTTAATATGCAACACGCTTTGAACGATCAGTACGAAACATGGCAAAGAATACTAATGGTATCTGGTTGGACGCCTTATAGTGTGGGAGTTGAAACCGAAAAGAAAAAAGAAAATAAATTAAAAAAATTAAATTCAACAAATAAAAGT
>Ga0075444_10000373_pt1 | contig 26734 bp, 27 predicted proteins | sample CoawatmetaG01DNA_FD_76836 | JGI IMG/M metagenome (GOLD analysis project Ga0075444, IMG submission 76836) | Marine microbial communities from the West Antarctic Peninsula - Coastal water metaG017-DNA | ecosystem: Environmental > Aquatic > Marine > Coastal | place: Atlantic Ocean: West Antarctic... | reverse complement strand
TTTAGAAATCGCCTCTCAGAAATTATTTATTTTAATAAACTTAATGAAGAGGTTGTTGTCTATGTAGTCAATAAATTTCTTTTTGAGCTTGAAGATGTTCTTGAAAAAAAGAATGTTTCGTTGATTGTTTCTGATGCAGCTCGTAAATGGTTTGCAGAAAATGGCTATGATTCTATGATGGGCGCCCGTCCAATGATGAGATTAATTGAAAAAGAGGTGCGTAAACCTCTCGCTGATGAGCTTCTTTTTGGTAAGCTAAGCTCTGGTGGAACAGTTAAAGTAGGTGTAAATAAAGATAAGATTGCCCTAACGATCACTTAATGAGAATTCTGATAAGTAATGATGATGGTTACAAGGCCAAGGGTATCAAACAACTTACAAAGTCACTAAGTGAAATCGCAGAAGTAATTGTTGTTGCTCCAAGTGAAAATAAGTCTGCAGCAAGTAGCTCATTAACTCTTGGAAGGCCATTAAAACCAATCCAAATTGAGAAAAATATTTATGCAATTGATGCAACGCCAACTGATTGTGTTCATTTAGCATTGTGTGGTTTTATAAAGGAATCAATTGATTTAGTTGTAACTGGTATTAATTTTGGGGCAAACCTGGGGGACGATACCATCTATTCTGGAACCGTTGCTGGAGCAATAGAAGGTAGGTTTTTAGGACTTCCATCAATTGCAATTTCTTTAGCTAGTTGGGAGTGTAATCACTTTGAGACAGCAGGTGAAATTGCCAAGAGATTAGTTACTCAAATTAATAAATCTGAACTATCTTACAATACCATTATTAATGTTAATGTTCCAGATATTCCTCTTAGCGAAATTAAAGGCATTAAAAGTACTCGCCTAGGAAGTAGGCATAAATCTGAACCAAGTATTAAGGATAAAGAGGATGCATCTCTTTACTGGATTGGTGAAAATGGGAAGGAGGCTGATAATTCGGATGGAACAGATTTTCATGCAATTGCTAATAATTTTGTTTCAGTTACTCCTCTTCAGATTGATACTACGAACTACTCTGAAGTAAAGCGAGTTAGTGACTGGCTTCAGAAAACGGATTTTTGATTCCAGGTATCTTTGAGTCCAACTGTTTTATTAAATACGAGTTCTTCAGACTCACTATCTCTACAAAAGTATCCCTCTCGTTCAAACTGATAGGATTTTTCAGCTTTTGCAGCTGATAAACTTGGCTCTATAAATCCATTTTTTATTTCAAGAGAGCTTGGGTTAATTGAAGATGATAAGTCATCAAAGTTAGATGGATTTGATTCTAGAAAAAGGCGATCATATATTCTAAATTCAGCGCTAAGAGCTTTGCTAGATTCAACAAAATGAATTACTCCCTTAACTTTTCTTCCATCCGATGGGTTTTTACCTAGCGTCTCTGAGTCATAAGTACAGTAAACTGTTTCAACATTACCATCTTTATCGCTCTCAAAATGAGTGGCTTTGATAATATAAGAATTTCTAAGACGTACCTCTTTATTTATTGCTAGTCGTTTGTATTTATTATTTGGGGCCACTTCTAAAAAGTCTTCTTTATCAATATATATTTCACGACTAAAAAAAATCTCTCTAGTTCCCATCTCTTCATTTTGAGGGTGAACAGGGGCTTTAAGGGATTCAATTTTACCTTTAGGATAATTCTCAACTACTAGTTTTATTGGATTAATAACAGCCATTGAGCGAGGTGCAGAATTATTTAGATCATCTCTAATTGACGATTCTAAAATTGAAATATCCGTTAAGCTATTTACTTTTGAAACACCAATTCGCTCACAAAAGTCTTTTATTGAGGCTGCAGTATAGCCCCTTCTTCGGAGGCCTGAAATAGTTGGCATTCTTGGATCATTCCAGCTATTAACATGATTATTATCTACTAAGAGCTTTAACTTTCTTTTGGATGTAGTTGCATACTCTAGATTTAAGCGAGAAAACTCATATTGATGAGGCCGATTAGAAGTATTAAAAATATCTAAATTTTCTAAAGTCCAATCATAAATTCTTCGATTATCTTGAAATTCTAAGGTACATAAAGAGTGAGTAACACCTTCAATAGCATCACCTAAACAATGAGCAAAATCATACATGGGGTATATACACCAGTCATCATTTGTTTGATGATGTGTTTCAAACCGAATACGATATAGAGTAGGATCTCGCATACACATGAAACTTGAGGACATGTCAATTTTAGCTCTTAGCACGCACTCCCCATCTTTAAATCCACCTGACTTCATTTTTTTAAAGAGTCTTAAGTTTTCCTCAATACTTGAGTCACGATACGGGCTATTTTTTCCAGGTTTTTTAAGGGTTCCACGATATTCTCGAGTTTCATCACTACTTAAAAAGCAAACATATGCCAATCTCTTTAAAATTAGCTCTTCAGCACTTTGGTAAAATATATCAAAATAACTTGAGCTAAATTTAACTGCACTATCCCAAGTAAATCCTAACCACTCAACATCTTTTTTTATGGAATTAACATACTCAATATCTTCTTTAGTTGGGTTAGTATCATCAAATCTTAAGTTGCAATATCCATTATAGTGAGCTGCTGTTCCAAAGTTGAGGCAAATAGACTTTGCATGACCAATATGAAGATATCCATTAGGCTCTGGTGGAAAGCGGGTTTTTATGCTCTTATGCTTACCAGATGAAAGATCTTCATTAATAATATTGCGTATGAAGTTAGTAGTCTTCTCTTCTTTATTTTGAGAACTCATTGATATTAAGTTTAACGGTAATTTAAGCTTTGTAAATTATATCATTAAAAGCATAATTTAATATCTAGCGCTTAGGCTTGAATGACGTTGTAAAATAGTTTTTATGAAAATTGCAATTGTTAAACTCTCAGCATTAGGTGATATTGTTCATGCAATGGTTGTTTTGCAGTTCATAAAAAAACATAACCCAGAAATAATTATTGATTGGGTAGTAGACGAAAGCTTTAATGAGTTGTTAGAGTTGCATCCAGAGATTAATATGGTCCACTCAATTAGTTTAAAAAAAGCAAAAAAGAAAAAATCACTTTTTTCTCTATTCAAAGAATTAAAAAAAGTTAGCCAATTTGGTCAATATGATGTTGTTATTGACATGCAGGGACTAATTAAGTCAGCAGTTATTTCTCGTTTAATTCCTTCGACTATTACTTTAGGTTTTGATAAATCATCAGTTAGAGAAGGCCTGTCTTCAGTTTTCTATAATCAAACATTTAAATATAGTTATGATAAAAATGTTGTTGAACGCAATCTAGCTTTAATTGCAAATTTGTTAAATTTTACTGTAAATGAGAAAAGCATCATCAATAAAGAGCTTTTCTTGCATTCTAGTGAAAGATTCAAGTTTAACGCCATATCTAATTCAATTCCTAATATTATTTTAATAGCTGGCGCTTCTTATAATGCAAAGATGTATTCTTATAAAAAATTGGCAGAAGTAGCATCAACTATGGAAGCAAATTTTATTATTGTATGGGGCAATAAAATGGAAAAATTATTAGCAGGTAAAATTAAAACTCTGTGTCCAAAAGTTCAAGTTATGGATAAACTTTCAATAGATTTATTAGTATCATTAATTTCACAAGTAGATCTTGTGATTGGTTCTGATACTGGCCCAACTCATATCGCTTGGGCTTTAAATATACCCTCAATAGCTTTATTCGGACCAACTCCTGCATACCGCAACACTTATATTACTGCTATTAATAAATCTATTGAATCAAATTCTAAAGTTAATCCACTAAAAATAAATAAATTAGATTATTCAATAAATGATATTCATGTTCACGAAATAGTAAGTTTAGCTCGAGACTTACTCAAGAAAATAAAATGAGGTTTTAAGTAATGATTGATTTAGAGTCTTCGATTGAATTAATAATAAATCTCGCTTTAGATGCCGACTCAATAATTTTATGACCACTTCTTACAAGTACTGTGTTCGGAATACCCGCACATATTGCTGCCTCAATGTCAGTCTCTTTGTCACCAATGATCCAGGAATTCGTCATATCAATAAGATATTTATTTTTAGCAGCTATAAACATTCCTGGCTTAGGTTTTCTGCAATCACAATCTGACTGAGGGGCATGAGGACAATAAAATATATCTAAAATTTCTATATTATTGATATTGAATTGTGTAATCATCCAATCAGTAATATTTTGAAAGTCATTATCTGTGTAATGACCTCGAGAAATTCCAGATTGATTAGTAACTATAATTATTTGATAATCAAGTTTTTTAAAATATTGACAAGCATCAAAAATACCATTGATAAATTTAAAATCCTTTATTTTATGCAAATAGCCAATCTCTTTATTAATAACTCCATCTCGATCAAGGAAAATAGTTTTCATAGTGGTAAATGAACGTAAGTATAATTAGGAAATTATTAATGAAAAAGTCATTCTTTATGGTTTGTCATGTTTAAAAATTTAAGTCTAGATAAGGCATACCAACTCTTATTAATTATATTGGCTTTTCTCATACCATTGACTGTTTTTGGTGCTAACTTAATCATTGTAATTATTTGCGTTCTTTGGTTGTCTACTGGCGACTATAAAGTTAAATTAAATCAAATAATAAAAAATGATTTGATGAAAGCATCAATTTTGTTCTTTAGTTTACATCTTGTTGGATTATTGTGGACTCAAGATTTGAGTTGGGGGCTTCATATTGTCCATAAAATGTGGTATTTCCTTCTCCTTCTCCCCATCCTTTTCACGTTAGTCAAGAAAGAAAATATTCGTCTATATATATCTGCCTTTCTTTTAGCTATTACTCTCACCGAAGTTATTTCCTACTTAGTTTGGTTTGAAATAATCATTCACTTTAAACATGCTAGTCCTAGAAATCCAACCCCTTTCATGACCCATATTTCATATAATCCGATATTAGCATTTGCTATATACCTTGTACTTCATGAAATATTTTTTAATAAAAAATTAACAAATTTATTGTTTTCTTGCTACTGTTTTTTTGCTATTAGTATGTCCATTAATATGTTCATTACTGGTGGGAGAGCGGGACAAGTTGGGTTTTTTGTCATGATTTCTGTTCTAATTTTTCAGGTTTTAGAGCATAGGAGAATTAAATCATTTATCTTAATCCTGATATTAATTCCTGGAATTTTTGTTGCTGCTTATCAAACCAGTCACCTTTTTCAACAAAGAGTTGACATGGCAGTAAATGGAATAACTAATTTTACTTCAGAATCTGGAGGTCAAGATTCTGTTGGCTTGAGAATTAACTTTGCAGTAAATTCATGGGAGGTCTTTCTTAAAAATCCAATTATAGGAGTTGGAACAGGAGACTTTCCAGTCGAATATAGTAAAGTTAACAAAATTAATTCGCCACAACTAGGAGATACTACAAATCCTCATAATATGTACACCTTAATTTTAGTGCAGTTTGGCTTAGTCGGGCTTGTTAGCTTACTAAGTATCTTTTATTATCAATTAAAAATCTCATTTAATTCTTCAAATAAATTTATTAAGGACGTTGGAGCTACTCTTCCTATAATGTTTTTAGTCATGATGCTAAGTGATTCATACCTGCTTGGGCATTTTACGACCTTGATGTTCGTATTTTTTAGTTCATTTTTGTATAAAGATTTTGAGTCGAACTAAAAGAATAATAATCATAATTCAAAGGTCAAATGGAGATGTTTTTTTGAGCTCCAATCTTATTAATGCTTTATATAATTTTTATGACTCACCAGAGATAGATTTACTTGTCAATGACGATACATATGCAATTGCAAAATTATTACCTAATATTAACTTTATCCATCAATTTTCATATAAAAAGAAAAGTGAAAATAGATGGCAGCAAGAAAAAAATCTTATTAAAAATATCTTTAGAAAGTATGATTTGAGCATAAATTTAACTGCCAGTGATAGGAGTGTTATTTACTCACTATTTGCAAGTAAAAAATCTATTAGCGCTATCGAAAAAAATAATTTTAAATCATGGTGGAAAAAATCTCTTCTTTCTTTTTATTATTATTTTGATTCAAATAATCATATAATGATTAATAATTCAGAGCCATTAAATTGTTTAAAAATTAAGCATGATAATATCCAAAAGCCCCTAATAATATCTGAATTCGTCATTTCAAATTTAAAGAAAAAACTAAACTTTAAAGGAATAAACGATTTTCTTATTTTTCATCCCACTGCTCAATATAGTTATAAAATTTATCCTGAGTATTTCAGAAATAAATTATTAGAGAGCCTTATAACTCTTGGAGTTCCGATTTTAATTACAGGTGGTAATAATGAAATAGATTTACAAATTAAAAGAGAAATACCTAAAGCGAAAAATATTTATAATTTTATTGGAGAGACTTCTTTAGAAGAGTATTTTGCATTAAGTCAACTAAGTTTAGGATATATAGGTATGGATACTCTTAACATGCATATAGCTGCATCACATAATAAGCCAATCTTTGCAATATTCGGCTCAACCAAGCTTAGTATTTGGTCCCCATGGTCAAATAACCTCCAAAAAGCAACTAAAGATAATAAGCCTATTCAAACTTATGACAAAATAACAGTTTTTCAATCTTCATCGCTCTGTAATATATGTGGAATACCTGGTTGTGGACACAATCATGGAAATAGTCAATTTCCTAATTCAATTGAACCTGAAGATGTATTTAATGAAGTAGAGAAGTGGTACAGACAAAACACAAATAAAAAGAATCAATGAGAAAAGTTATTTTATATATTGTCTATGGAGATGATAAAGGATACTATAACGGTGCTAAATTTAGCTTTTTGACATTTAAACATTGGTTAAAGAGTGATGAAGTTGAAATAGTTGTATTAACTGAAAAACCTCAAGAATTTAGTGATTATGATGTAAACATCATGCCAATGTCTATTGAACAAAAAAATGAATGGTCTTTAAATGGTAATTACCATTTTAGGATTAAAAATAGAGGTTTAGCCTTTGTAATGGATGAGTTAAACCTAGAGGAAAAAGATAAAATTTTATTTTTTGATACAGATACCTACTTCCATAAATCTCCATTACCACTTTTTGATTTGATTCAGTCAAACCAAGCCCTTTTTTATCTAAATGAAGGACTAATTTATAAAAGAAAAAGATTTGATGTGTATATAAAATCTTTAGAGGGTAGGCAGATTGAAATTGAAGGACAAAAATATGAACTATCTAAGGAGTCATCATTATGGGGCTCTTTAATGGTGGGGATTATGCCTAATATGCGTCCTAGTCTCGAATGGGCTGATCTACTTATGTTAAAGTTTCATGACATTGTACCTTCTCATACTATAGAGCCATTTTCATTGTCAGAAACCTTATTAAAAAAGTATAAATTAGTTGAAGGGAAAAATTTTGTTAGCTTATATTCAACCTCTCGAAAGAAGGAATATGCAAGTATTATTTTGTCAAATTTTTTTGAAAATAATATGTTATTAACGGTTGATGAGCAAGTGCGTTTAGCGCAGACTACTGTAATTAAAAGGCCTCTGCATATAATCTTTAAACAGCGCTTTTTAAGGTTGTTTAAAAAATAATGCCAAGTATTAATATTCCTATTTTGATGTATCACAGCATTGAATCTATGCCAAAATCTACTGTCATGAGAAGCTTACATGTTCCACCTAGAAAGTTTAAATTTCAAATGTGGATTCTTAAAATATTAGGCTATAGGGGACTAAGTATTAAGCAACTAAAGCCTTATTTAGATGGAGATAAAATAGGAAAAGTTGTGGGTATTACATTTGATGATGGATATCAAAATGTTTTACTTAACGCAGCGCCAGTTTTAAAAAAATACAACTTTAGTGCAACATGCTACATTGTTAGTGAAAGTATTGGTTCATCTAATATTTGGGATCTAAAGCATGGAATTACCCAGAGGCCTTTAATGACGGAAATTGAAATTAATGAATGGCTTAAAATGGGCATGGATATTGGGGCGCATACCAAAACACATCCTGATTTAACTGCTATTTCTAAAATAAAAGCTAAAATGGAGATTAGTGATTGTAAGAGCGCACTAGAAAAAATGTATAAAGTGGAAATTAATGACTTTTGTTATCCTTTTGGTCGATTTAATGATGTAGTTTCCACTATGGTTCAAGATTCAGGGTATCTTACCGCCACTTCGATGCAAAGGGGAAGGGTAAACTCTAAATCAAATAGTTATTCTTTACCTAGAATTCCGATTAATCATCGAACATTAGCCTCTTTGTTTTTGTTAAAGATACTCACCAAATATGAAGATAGAAGATAAAATACTGTGCGTTTGATTTTTATTGGAAATATCCATCTCAGAATATTCAAATTTGTTTAACCTAAAAGGATTCCTGATGTTATATCTTTTTAGATTTATGAATTGGCAAAGTCTTAGGCGGTGACCAGTTCTTTTGAGCTTCTGTAAGTTTAATGTATCTATAAAAAGTTCCTTCAAAATTACTAAAGGCAATTACAAAGCCAGGCCCACCATCCAAGAAGCCAAGTTTAAATACATAGTGCTTAATAAAAGACCAAAGTCCATGAAAAAAGGCTTTTAGTATACTTCCATGAAGTCCTTTCGCTTCTAGTTTAGATACCCCTAAGGTAGAATACCTATTAGTTTTATGAATTATTTCTTCAGCATTTTTAAAAGGAAATTGCCAAATAACATTTTTTATAGTTCCAATTTCCTTGTTACTATGGCTAATATATCCTTCATGAACTGAATCCAACGTGTAACTCATCTTTCCTTTTCTAAAAAGCTGAGGTTGTCTGTAATTAGGATACCAGCCTGAGTATTTAATCCACTTCCCCATGAAAAAATTTTTTCTTGGAATACGATAAATTTCTAATGATGAATTACGAACTAATTCAATAATTTCGTCACGCACTTCCGTTGTGCACCTTTCATCTGAATCAAGGCTAAAAATCCAATCCCCAGAGCAATGACTAATCGCTTCATTTCTTAGAGATCCATAGCCATTAAAAGGAATATGAACTACTTTAGCTCCAAGTTCTGCAGCTATTTCAGAGGTGCCATCTGTGCTATGAGAATCAGCCAAAATAATTTCATCAGCCCAAAGTACACTATTGATACAATCTCTAATCTTTTCTGCTTCATTGAAAGCAATAATATAAACAGTTATACCCATACTCTTAAATTATTTAGTAATTAAATTTTTAGAAGAATAGAAAGTCTCAGTATGTGGAAGTTTAATTTTTTTTAAACAACCTAGATAAATTCTGGAATCAGTCTATGCACATAAATGTTACAGAATTAATATGTTTTCATTAATGAATTAAATGAATTACTTCAGAAGTGGAATCTAACTATCAATATGTATAATTACTTTATATTCTTTTAAATAATATCATGAAGTGTAGTTTAATAATCTGTACCTATAATTGGCCTGAGGCTTTGGCATTAGTACTAACAAGTGCAACTTTTCAATCAGTCGCTCCTAACGAAATTATTGTTGCTGATGATGGTAGTGGAGAATCTACTGCTAAAGTGGTTCAGGAGTTTGCTAAGAAAACATCAATACCTATTATTCACTCATGGCAGAAAGATGATGGTTGTAGAATACCTCACTCTAGAAATCGAGCAATAGCTAAGTCAAACTATGAGTATATAATTATGATTGATGGTGATACAATTTTGCATGGAGATTTTGTGAAAGACCATGTGAAATTTGCTAGAAAAAAAATTTATATTCAGGGAAGTAGAGTTCTTTTGCAGTCTGAACAAACTAATTATATTATAAGTAATAATATATTTACAAAGCCCTTATTTTTTTCAAATGATTCAAAAAATAAAATTAATATGTTGAGAATTCCATTAATATCGAGACTAATGAGCTACTATAAAAGTAAAAATATAAATCGAATTAGAGGTTGTAATTATTCTATTTTTAAAGAGGATATTGTAGATGTTAATGGATTTAACGAAGAAATGACAATATGGGGAAGGGAGGATAGTGAGTTTGTCCAAAGACTTTTTAATAATGGAGTAAAAAAGCATCACTTAAAGTTTACCGCAATTCAATATCATCTTCATCATCATGAAAGGTCGCATAATATTATTAACGACACTATTTTAAAAAATACCATATTGAATAATTTAATATGGTGTAAGTCTGGAATTGATAGGTACTTTTAAAATGAATAAACTTATAATACAAAAATATGAAGGTTAGTGCTTTTACTTTTATAAAGAATGGGCAAATCTTAGGGTATCCATTTTTACAATCCATACAGTCGATTCTAGAAATTGTTGACGAATTTATCATTAATGTTGGTGAAAGTGATGATGATACGTTGTTAATGATCAAGTCAATTCCAAATCCAAAGATTAGAATTATTGAATCTAAATGGAATAATTCAATGCAAGATCGAGGATACGTTTATGGACAACAAAAAATGATTGCACAGTTTAATTGTACTGGAGACTGGGCTTTCTATATTGAAGGAGATGAAGTTTATCATGAAGATGAGCTAATAAAAATTAAAAAATCTATGGAGCTTCATTTAAATGATTCAAATGTTGAAGCTCTTATTTTTAATTTTTACCACTTTTATGGAAATTCAAATTGTGTTCTTGATTCACCGGGCTGGTATAGATCTGAAGCTAGAATTATAAAAAATTCTATAAGATCTTATGCTCCAGATGGACTCTTTTGGCTAGTTTTAGACTCAAATAAAAAAGGGCGTTATCCAAAAGCTAAACATACTGGAGCATCTTGTTACCATTATGGTTGGGTTCGAAGTGAAGAACAAATGAATTTAAAAAGTCAAAAAGTTCAGCAGTACTGGGGAAAGCAGCATGTCAAAATTGATTATAGTCAAATGGATAAATCAATTATTAAAGAGTTTGAAGGAACTCATCCTAAAATTATTAAGGACTGGTTAAATAATGACAAAGGCTTGTTTAAAGTAGACTCAAATTATAAGCCAACAAAAAAACAAAAAAAACACCAAAAAATGCTCAAACTTGAAAAACTCTTCGGCATTGATTTAAGTAAAAAACACTATAAGTTAGTTTGATGAAAATTCTAATTGAACTTCCAACTTGGCTAGGTGATGCTGTAATGACAACTCCTGCAATTGAGAATCTTGTGAGCCACTATGGCGATGTTGAAATTACTTTACTTGGCTCATTTGCATCTATCGAGCTTCTCAAAAATCACTCAAAAGTTATTAAATCGTACATTTTAGAAAAAAACTATTTTAAATTGTATAAGGCTATTAATAGTATTGGTGAATTTGATGAATTTTTCTCTTTCAGAGGCTCACTTCGTTCAAAATTTATTAAGTTATGTATTTCTTCTAAAAGTAAGTATCAATTTGACAAAAAAAAATATAATAAAAATCATCAAGTAGAAAAATATAATAATTTTATCAATGACAGTCTCAACATCAATACAAGTGCATATAGGTTAATTTTGCATACTGAAAAGAAGACTCAAAATAAAAAAAACAAATTATTAGGTATTAACCCAGGTGCTTCATATGGAAGTTCAAAGCGCTGGTACCCTAAAGAATTTGCTGATGTTGCTCGTGATTTTTCATCTCAGTATGATATTATTATTTTTGGTGGGCCAGGTGAAAAAGATATTGCTGCAGAAATTGAGAAATACTTAATTAATTATGGTGTTGAAAATTTTCAAAATTTAGCAGGTAAAACCTCAATAAAAGAACTTATGTTTCAAATTTCTAATCTGGACTTATTCATTACAGGTGATAGTGGACCGATGCATCTAGCTGCAGCATTCCAAATTCCAACAGTTGCAATTTTTGGTCCAACTAATGATAAAGAAACTTCGCAATGGATGAATAAAAAAAGCATTGTGATTAAGAAGAGATTAGAGTGTCAACCATGTATGAAAAGAACTTGCCCTTTAGGCCATCATAATTGTATGAAAGAAGTTCAAGCTTCAGAGGTTTTGAGTGCAGTTACCAGATTAAATTGATTCTTAATAATTTCTTTTATAGTTTTTGTATCTTTTCAATGGTTCTAGTTGTGCTTTTATTATCAATAAATTTCACAAGTTTAATTTCTTTAGCAATATCCTCGCCAACAATCTCTTTACCTTCATAATCGCCACCTTTGACGAGAACATCTGGCTGAATGAGATTTATTAATTCATAAGGAGTATCATCATCAAACATTACTACATAATCTATAGCTTCAAGTGAGGCCAGAATATATGCACGTTCATCTTGGGGGCTTATTGGGCGATTTTCTCCTTTTAGTCTTCTTACTGAGTTGTCAGAATTAAGACCTAAAATTAATGTGTCACCAAAACTTTTGGATTCCTCTAGGTATTTCACATGACCAATGTGCAAAATATCAAAACATCCATTAGTAAATATAATTTTTTTATTTTTATTTTTTAGATCTTTAACAATGGATGATATTTCATCCCAAGTTTTAATGTGTTTGTTAATAGTTGAAGAATTGAGACTTGACTCATAATTAATAATTTCATTAATTGTTGCTGTTGCTGAACCTATTTTCCCGACTACGACACCTGAAGCTAGATTAGCAAATTTTACAGCAGCATCAATATCATTATTGTAAGATAGTGCAAAACCTAATGAAGCAAGAACAGTGTCTCCAGCTCCAGTTACATCAAATACCTCCCTAACTTGTGTAGGATATACTCGTAATTCACTGTCATAAATCGCAACACCTTCCTCACTTAAGGTTGTAAGTGAATATTCTAAATTATATTGTTCTTTAAGAATTAGCATCGCTTTAGTAAGACTTTCTATGTCTTTAATAATAGTTCTTGTTGCTTCACCAGCTTCTTTTTTATTAGGAGTTAATAAGTAGGCGCCTTTATATTTTGAATAATCCAAGCCTTTTGGGTCAACAAGTAGTTTTTTGCCATTTTCGTTTGCAATAGTAATAAATGACTGAGATAGATTTAAAGTCAAAACACCTTTGCCATAGTCTGAAAGTAGGACAACATCATAATTAGCAATAATCTTTTTAAAAACTTCAAGAATTGCAATTTGAGACTTATCATTAATTTCATCAGTATTCTCTATATCATAACGAGCTACTTGTTGATGTGAAGCAATAACCCTACTTTTTTTACTTGTGATTCGATCTTTTTGAGTAATTAAGTATTGAGTGCTTACATTAATTTCTGACAGCAAGTCTTTTAGTTCATTTGATGCTTCACAGTCTCCAATAACACTAATGATATCAACAGTTGCTCCCAGTGAGCAAAGATTGTTTACAACGTTTCCTGCACCACCTAATTTAATACTTTCATTATTAATGTTCACCACCGGGACAGGAGCTTCAGGTGATATGCGATCTGATGAGCCCCATAAATAGTGATCTATAATTAGGTCACCAATAACTAAAATTTTTGGACTATTATCCGGTAAAGAAATCATAAATTTTTAGATCCATGTAAGCGCTGAATTTCAGAAATATATGTTTTAATACCTTTCTCTAAAGAGAATCTTGGTTCGAAGTCCAGATTTGTTCTAGTAGTATTAATTTCTGCTTGAGTATGCATTTGATATCCACTAAAGGGATTAGGAAAATACTCGGTGCCTAATTCAGTTTTCAGTTCTTTTTGTAAAATGTCAGCAATCTCTTGAAAATTTCTTGAAATACCAGTTCCTACATTATAAGTGCCATTTTTCTTTGAGGTGCAAGCCTTAATGTTTGCTTGTACGACATCATCAATATAAATAAAGTCTCGTGATATTTGAGATGAATCTTGAAATAAGCGAGGTGCATTTCCATCCAAAATTTGATGACCAAGCTGAATTACCATAGATGATGTACTGCCCTTATAATATTCTCTTGGCCCATAGACGTTGAAAAACCTTAATCCAACAATTGTTAAATCTAGATTTTTCATCGAGTATCTTGAAGCAATTTGATCCATAACATATTTACTATAGCCATAAGGATTTTCAGGATTCTCTTTCCCTACAGTTTGAGGAGAGGCTAGGTTTCCATAAGTTGCTGCTGAACTTGCATAAACAAACACAGATTGATTTTTTTTTGATAGCTCTAATAAGTCATAAAATGAATTTACATTCGTTTGCATTATAATTTCTTGGTCATATACTCTTGTATCAGAAATTGCAGCATGATGAAAAATGAAGTCAAATTTATAGTCACTTAATATGGACAAATCATCTTTATTATTAATATTACCGCAAATAATATCTCCTTTAAATCCAATTAAATTTTTGTAATGACCAAAACTTTTTAAATTTCCATTATGAAATTTTTCAGTACTTCTAAAACAGTCAAAAATAGTAACGTTTGATCTAGGGAAGTTTTCCTGTAAATAAAAAGCTAAATTACTACCTATAAATCCTGCTCCACCAGTAATAAGGATGTTTTTATTATTGAAGTCTGTCTTGCTATAAATCATAGTTTATTAAATAATTCCTTGTTTGAGAGCAAAGAAATTATTTGCCTCTAAAAAACCATTAATGCTTCCACAATCAAAACGCTTGCCTTCAAATTTGTATGCAATAACTTTACCTTGTTTCGCTTGAATATTTAGGGCATCAGTAATTTGAATTTCTCCATTCTTGTCTGGCATTGTTTTTTCAAGTATATTAAAAATATCGGGGGTTAAGATGTAACGACCTATAATTGCCAAATTACTTGGTGCTATTTCTTCTTCAGGTTTTTCAATCATATTTGTGACTTGATATGTATTGTTAGAATCAGCAACTAGATTGCCAGCAATAATCCCATATTTACTGGTTTGATCAATGGGAACTTCTTCTATCGCTATCACTGAACATTTATACTGTTCATATATTTTAAGCAATTGTGAAATGACACCCTCTCCATCACAATCACAAAGATCGTCAGCTAGAATTACAGCAAAGGGTTGATTTCCAATAAGTGGCTCCCCTGAAAGAATGGCATGGCCTAATCCAAGCATTTTTTTCTGGCGCACATAAGTGAATGTGGATTCTTTAATTATTTCTTTGATTTCTTTGAGATAGGACTCTTTTAACGTTCCTTTTAATTGCATCTCTAGCTCAAATGCATTATCAAAGTGGTCTTCTATGGCTCTTTTACCACGACCAGTAACAATAGCCATATTATTAATACCTGCAGAAAGAGCCTCTTCTACACCATATTGTAATAAAGGCTTTGTAAGTACTGGAAGCATTTCTTTTGGAACTGCTTTAGTGGCAGGTAAAAAACGAGTTCCAAAGCCAGCAGCAGGAAAAAGACATTTTTTAATCATTAGTTACAACTTTCCATATTTTTAATGATGATGTTATACCAGACAATGCATTATGCTGTTATTTACATTCATATAAATTAATCTATCAATTTGAGCCGTACTTATAAGATTAATAAAAAAATCCAGAGCAATTTTAAGACTATAAATTTTAGATTAAATTAAAATAAAGATTTAAATTAATTATAATGTTATTACATTTGTGTAGAATTCGTTTTTTATTAAAAATACTAGCTTTTTTCAATTCTTTGATGACAAAAAATATAAATATAAATATAACTAAGCCTGAGCCCTTTACTCTGAGCATTGATTGGGAAGATTTTGGGCAGGTATCAGCTTTAGCTATAGATGGTATCTTAACGAGCCCTAAAAAAGCTATTGAGCGTCAAACAGATATCATTTTAAGTATGCTTGACGATACAAATGTTAAAGCGACTTTTTTTATTCTTGGTATGCTTGCAGACGCAAGGCCAGACCTTCTCAAAAAAATTGCTAATGAAGGGCATGAAATTGCTCTACATGGGATGAATCATACTGCTATGTTCAAATTAACGGAAAAACAAGCATTTCAAGACATTAATGATTCGAAAAACTTAGTAAGTGATATAACTGGTCAGGAAATTTTTGGATACAGAGCTCCTTCTTTCTCAATCTTAAAAGAAAACTTATATATTCTTGATATTTTGTATGATTTAGGGTTTACTTACGATAGCAGTATAATGCCAGTAAAAATGCCCAGATATGGTATTGAAAATTTTAATACTGAAGCTGAATTATATTCATTACCTAGAGGTGGAGAAATAGTAGAGCTTCCTCTTGCAATTAAAGAATTTGGATGGAGAAAATGGCCTATTTCTGGGGGTGGATATATGCGTTTAATGCCAAAGTCTATTATGCATAAAATTTATTCAAATTTTTCAGAAAAAAATAGTGATTGCATGATTTATATGCACCCATATGAATTTGATACTGATAAGATTGATATAACTCAAAATTTGAAAAATAATCAAAGCTTATCAACTACAAAAACTTTGTATCTCAATTTTCGATGGAATTTTTTAAGACAGAGTATTAGGCCAAAGATTAAGTATCTTTTGCAAAATTACTCTTTTTCAACTGCTCAGGAGAAAGCTCATTATGTCAAAATCACTACAAACAGCCCAACAATACTGGGATGAAAGAAGTGAACTTTTTGGAAACTACTATAAACAACCAACTACTTTTGATAAAATCTTTAGGCAGGGTGTCTACACAAGAGAAGCAGTTGCTAATAAAGTTTGCCAGGAATATCAAAAACCAATAATTCTGGATATTGGTTCTGGGCCAGGTTTTAATAGCGTCTCATTTTTAAAAAATTCATCAGCCTCCAATTTAATTGGGATTGATTTCTCTATCAATATGATTGATTATGCTCGTGAACTAGTAAAAAAAGAACTAGTTGATGATAGATGTCAATATATAGAAGGTGACTTTATGACCTATGATTGGTCAAATACATCTTTTGATATTACAATAGCGTTGGGTGTTTTGGATTATACTGAGAATGCTTCTGAATTTATAAATAAGATGGATAAATTGACCACTAAAGCTGCCGTGATTTCGTGGCCTGAAAATGGACTGAGAATGGCTTTAAGGAGATATAGATATACTTGCCCAGTTTTTCATTATTCAAAGCAAGACATTATAAATTTATATTCAGATTGTCAATTAACTGATCTTCAGTTTATTAAATCTCGTGGAGGATGGGTAACCATTGCATACAAATAGAATTAGCTAAAATAATCATCAACTAGTATTAATTACATAACATAAACTTTTATAGAATCTGGGGCCAACAGTTAATTATGATGTTGGTAATAGTTGCTGCAATAGAATTTAATCCAATATAAGAATTAGATACATATGGTGATAAATTATCACATAAACACATTAAAGATAGAGTGTTTGGTGAGACTTCAGTTATGCTTGCTAAGGGTAATACTATAAATAGTTAAATATGGATAAAATTTGGTGTCCATATTTAAACTTATTTTGGTTTTGATGCTATAAAAACTAAACTTCTAGAAAGAAGAATTCGAAGGTTAAATAGATGTTTAATTATTTCTTTTTGCGACCCCTTGCCACTGGTTACTTTCCAGTCTCTGTAGTTCCACCAAAATCCAATTAGTAAGAAAGGTAACAAAAAAGGCAATAAGATTACTCGTTTCATTCTTCCACCTGTAGGAGATTCAACTTTCATGCCATGGTGTTCAGTGTAGTATCTTAATTGTCCATATGAAACATGTGAAATATGCCCTTTATCGCCTACCACATTATCTTTAAGGGGGATTTGATTAAAAGGGTCAAACTGAAATAGATACCCAGAGCATAAGAACTGCCATCGAGAATAAAGATTTTGAATATTTGGTGTGGTAATTATGAGGATGCCACCCCTTTTCAAAGTTCTGACAAGCTCCGTAAATAAGTGAAATGGTGAAAAAATATGTTCAATACCTTCGCAACATATAATTGCGTCAAACTGCTCATCTAAAAAAGGCAATGGTTTTTCCATATTAACTTGATCAAAATGAGGTTTGTCTTCATTTATATCTGCACTTATTACCTCCATCCCATGTTTGGTAAGTTGGTCTCCAATCCAGCCATTTCCAGCAGGTATGTCTAAGATTTTTTTGTTTTTGACATTATCCTTGAAGTGATCCTTTACCTTCTTAACAGCAATTTCCATATAGTCTGTAGGGTAAGGAACATGAGAGAAAGTTGGTTGGCTCATAAATGTATAGAAATAATTAATTAAACTAAAAATAATACCTTGATAATTTCAATTTTAATGAACAACCAAACTCACTCTACTGTGACGGAATGAATTTATATCGTACCTTATAAGAAAATGTCATCACGTGTTTAGAGTTCACCATGGAATTTAAATCCATCCAACACATTTACCAAAAAGAATACACTAAACGACAACAGGTAATTTATGTTCTTATTCAACATCTTCATGATAGAGAAGGGTGAGGTTAAAGAAAGATATCATAATGGTTAAATAAGAGTGGCATATTGATCCATACTGGAAAGAACTAATCTGGTTCATAAAGGTGTCTCAGTGTTAAAGAGAAAAACATGATAGAGGCCTAATGAAAGAACAGATAAGAAATCAATATTTCCCAAGTAAGGTTTCTAAGTTTGAGATCAATTACTATATTTTTGACTATCTAAATGAACTAAGTTATTAGTTAAAATAACATCAAAATCAAAAATAAATGCCTTTATATCTTTTAGTGAAATATTCATATCAAGTTAATCAGCTTTGTAAGTGAATATAACTACGCCCAAGAAGTATATCTTCTATGCATTCCATTAGGGCATGACCTGCAGTAATATGTGATTCTTGAATTCTTCCAGTATCATAACTAGGGACTAAAAAATATTCATCAGATAAATCAATAGCTTTTCCTCCTTCTGAACCAAGGAATGCGAATACTGTTATTCCCATGGCTTTTGCTGCAAGCATGGCAAGAATAATATTTTTAGAGTTACCAGATGTAGTAATTGCAATAAGTACATCTCCCTCCTTACCTAAAGTTTGTATCATCCTTTCAAAAAGATTATCAAATCCAAAGTCATTACTACATGCCGTTATAGTTGATGTATCTTGAGCTAGCGAAATAGCAGGTATTCCCTCTCTATTGTTATTTGGTTTTAATCTAACAAGCATTTCAGCTGCTAAATGTTGCGCATCAGCAGCTGAACCCCCATTACCACATAATAATATCTTACCTCTATTAGTTATTGATTCTGCAGCTATTTTACCCATTCGAGCTAGTGAAGTAAAAAGTTGATCTTTGACAATTGATTCTTTTATTTTGATTGAGTCTAAAAATAACTTTTCAATTTTATTTTCGTCTTGATTATGCAACTAATTCTCCTTTAATTAATTTAATCATTTTTATAAAACTATTTAGTTAAATCAATTACGATTGAATGCATCTGTATGTATATCAAATATGGGAAAATTAATTGGTTAATACCCAAAAATAATTGCATTCTCATACATTATTTAATCATTAAATATTATTACATATATGTCAACTCCGGTTAAGTTTTCTGCAGAAATATCACAATGGTTAAATAAGAGTATAATATTGACCAATACTGGAAAGAACTCATCTGACTCATAAGTTGTCTCAGTGTTAAAGAGAAAAACATGAAAGAGGTTTAATGAATGATCAGATTAGGAATCGACACTAACCAAGTAAGGTAAAAAAGTTTGAGGACAATTACTATATTTTTCTAATTTAACTATAACTATAGCTGACTTGGAAACTTTTTAATGATATTCTGGATTTATCTTAAATTTGACCCTCTGGATAAAATTTTATAAAACTCAATATCCATCTCATCTGCTATATCTTTATCTGACTTCATATCACCAAAAAAAGCTATATGCTTTGCTTTAATATTATTTGTTTCAAAAATAATATTAAAATTATCTTTTTTACTCTTTGGTCCCCCAAAAATACCTGAAAAGTATTTAGCTATTTCTAGATCATTAGATAGTTTGATTAATTCCTTCTCTGGTGTAGCTGAATTAATAAATAATGTTTTATCTGAATTCATTAAAAAGTTCATAACATCTGGAGAAACTCCAATTTTTAATATCTTTTTATGAACCAACTTAGAATATGCCTCTAAAAAAAAATCTGGACTATACTTAGAATTAATAAGTATATCTTCTCCTTCATAGATTCTATTAATAACTTCCCTTCTATCTCCACCTAAAAATAATGATTTTTGCACAGAATTTTTACTTATATGGAAATTCCAAATATCAAAAAAAGAATCATATTTAATTTTGTTTGACTCAACAAGGACACCATCAAAGTCAAAAATAATAATTTCTTTATCAGTATAAAACATTAATTTAAAAATTCATCCAATGATCTTTTAAAGATGTTTTTCTGTCATTCATTTTATTAATCTTCTCATCGGTATAAACAGAATCATTACTATAAGCAGTAGTAGATATTTCTTCAAAAACAACCCCATTTTTGGTTGAAAATGAATGCTTTTCCATTTTATCTACCGTTATGATATCACCAGGTCTTAACTCAATCTTTACAGAGTCTTTAATAAGATCTAAATTACCCCAAAGAACTTGAAATGATTCTTTTTTCTTAATATGATAATGCTCAGGATGAGCTTGGTTGGGGGCCATCACTAATATCTTTTTACAATATTCTTGATTAATACAATCAATTAATACTGCACCTGTATTTGAAATATTTTCAATACCATAATGATGAGATAATTCAATATTAGACTCATCATTAACAACTATTCTAGCCTCTGATAGGAGGCCTTTTATCTTATGAAGTAAGTTAGATATTGCAACCCTAGTGACATCTGACTTTTCAATTGTATAGTTTGAGATAGGGTCATTTATATTATAGTTTTCAAGGCTCTTATACTTTAAGTTATGCTTAGAGAAGTCTTCAGAAGTCATCTGCCCTTTTTTTACTGGCATTGCATAAAATACTGAATTTTTATTAAAAACTGAGTCTTTTTCTATTATCTTTTGTGCATAAACTCCTCTCTTCAAATCCAATAATCCATTGACTTCTTCTTTTTTTGGAGTGTAATTTTTCTCTGAAATCTCGCCCAAGATTTTTATAGACTGATCAATATAATTTAACCACTTTCCAACTTGTTCTGGATTGGCTGAATATGCATTTAATTCAAAATTTTGAGACTTATCTTCTAGTCCAACATGTTTTTCAAAAATCATTACCCCCTTTCCTACTGCAACTGCAGCAGGCAATAACTGATCGGGTGACTCATGTGTAGAAAAGCCTACTTCTATATCGTTATATCTTCTCTTAAACCATTCAATTCTATTCAATTGTAAATTACTATTATTAGTTGGATAAATACCAACACAATGCATAAGAATCAAGTTTACATTATTATGATGGAGTAAGCTAACAACCTTATCTACATCTTCAAGTGAGGCGCCTCCAGTTGATGCAATAACTGGCATATCTAATTTACAAATTTCATCTAATAAAGGCCAATCTTTAATTGAGCAACTCGCAATTTTTAAATAATCATAATTATGTTCCTTTATCTTTCTTGCTGATATTTCATCAAATGGCGTACAAATTGTTTTAAATCCTACTTTTTCACACTCATATTTTAGACTTAGATAATCAGAGTCATCAATTCTAGTTTCTGAAAACCGCTTAACAAACTTAAGATCCATTCTGTTCTTATATTCTGGGTGGATAAAGGAATCAAGATCTCTATATTGAAATTTAACTGCGAAATCAAAATCAAAACCTTTTGCCTGTTCTTTCAAACTATTAATGATTTTTTTCCCATGGTCTACACTACCCATATGATTATTTGCCATTTCAAAAATTATTAAAGGTTTAGTTCTTAGATTCATTTGTTTATCCTATTATTTGTTAAGAGACATATTAAAATCATTTAACGTGTCTATATCGTAGACCTCATCAGAAGACATTACATAAGGAAAAACTCTTTCGCCTGATACAGAATGCAAGTCAATAACTGTCGATGTTTTTACTATATCAACGCAGGCATTTTGCCAATAAACATTAGGTAATAATTGGCGAGGAGAATTGAATAATTCTTCCTTAGTCTTACCTGGCAATATGGGTTTTATAAGCCCATCTTTTGCCAAAGACCACATCTTAAATGGAGATTGATCACAAATAACGACACTTTTTAAGGAGTCCAATTCATCATAGTTATTAATAAATAATTCAATAGCTTTATCAATATCAGAAACTTTTCTTGAAGGATAGGTTGGTCTCAATAAGACAATAAAGTCTGGAACCTGCTCCTTAGCTTTGTTCAGCTCATTAATATAATGAAGAAAGAATTCAAAGTCTCTGGACAAGTCATCAGAAATTTCTTTTGGCCTCATAATTGCATCATGCGCTCCAAAATCTAGCGCAATCTGTCTATATTTTTCGGAATCAGTTGTTACAACAACTTTGTTGATGAATCTTGATTCTAGACCATGTTGAATTGAGTGAGAAATTAATGGTTTGCCCTTATATTTCTTTATATTTTTATCTTTAATTCCTTTCGAGTCTGATCTGGCTGGTATTAAAGCGACTATATAAAATTTTTTCATAATTCCTTTCATCACTTAAAATAAAGATCTTTTAAAAATATTAATATTATATTTAATGCAAGACCAATTCCAATTCTATTTTATATAACTAAAACTAATGAATGTTAGAACTAGTAAAAAAAGATGAATTAGAAAGGTTCTATCCAAATTCATTCAACAGTTGAGGAGTCATTTTGGTTGTTCCAATTGTTTTCACTCCAATAGTTTTTTTTAACACCACTATTTCCAGCATGCCCTGCGAGCCTGATAGTCAACTATGATGTTAACTAAGGTTTTTAATCTATCTTTATCGTTTAATAAACTAACTCGCTCTTTTCCATTCTTAACTAAATCGTTACGTAACTTCTCATCAGTCAGTAAGTTTGCTAGATGTCCGGCCATACTTGCCGGATTATGCAAATCCATTAACAGTGCTGCATTGCCCACTTGTTCTCTTAGTCCATGCTTGTCAGGATATAGCACAGGCACTCCAAGGTGAAAGGCTTCAAGTGGAGGTAAATTGGTTGGACCGAAGTAGGTGGGCATAACCAATGCAATTGCTTGCTTGTACAAATAAGGTACTTCTTCATTAGGTACAAATCCTGCGTAGCGAATACGCTCTGATAATCCAATATCTTGGGCTACCTTCTTCACATGCTCAAGATTCCCACCTGCGTTACTTCCAGTAAAAATAGCACTAATGCGAATGTTATAATTTTCTTCCAATACTTTAAGGCCATGTAATAAATAAATATGGTTCTTATGAGACCAAAATTGAGCAGGATAAAAGACATAATCGGTTTCAATCTCATACTTGAATTTGATATCGATATAATCTGACTTATATTCAGCCTCAGATATCTGAGAACTAATTGCTGGTGCAAAAGGAATGACATGTGCTCGTTCCTCGTTTACTCCGTAGCAACGAATCACATTTTTCTTACTAATCTCAGAGTCAACTAAAACCGCAACTGCTTTGGTTAGAGTCGAACTGTACAAGGTATCTCTTCGTTCAAATTCTCGATCATCACGGACCTCGGGGAACTCGGGGTTATCCCTGTGACAAATATCCCAGACTGGAAATATATAATTCAACCTCTCCAAATCAATTGACAAGCTAGTCGGAGATGTAAAATAAATCAGGTCGATCCCATGGCGAGTGAAATAGTCTTCAACAATATTTTCACCCACCCATCGACGAATAAAGTGAACTGCAGGCAGCCAACGAATATGGGTTCTAAGCTTAAGTATAAAATTCCGCCATTTAGGTACCACTAGGAAATGAGCTTCAATTCCATAGCCTCTAAGAACGCTGACATTATTAGCTACCGTAGTGAAGAAAAATGGAGTACAAACATCCATGGGAAGCTGTTTTGTTAGCATTGCAGCGTTAAGCGCTTGCTGATAACCACCACCATTTTGTAGTTTCTGATCAAAAAAAACTGCAAGTTTAATTGGCTGCATCTTTTAGCTTACTTTACGGCGAACGGCAACCACCGTGGATGACCAAGTATCAAAACCAGGTTCATCCCCACTGACCCATTCGACTAGCGAAGTAATTTCAAAGCCAGCTTTTGTAAGCAATAAGCTCAGCTCAGGTGTAAAAAAATATCTCATACAATGCAACTCATGAATTGTTTCTGACAGTTTACTTTCTTTTGGAGATATCAACACTGTGTAGTTTACATCTACCAGATTTTCATTTGGGTGCATTACTGGTTCAGCAATTCGCATTACGCTAATATTTTCATCAGCCATATGCTTTACTCGAGTAGACGGTTTATCGGACAATACTGCGGGTCCATACCAAAAGTCAAAAATAAAAATACCTCCCTCACTCAAATGCTGAGCTGCAGTATGAAACATGGCAGATATATCATCATTGCTAGTTTGATAGCTCGCAACATGAAAAAGTGAAATCACAACATCAAATTTTCGACCTAACTTTAGAGTACGAACATCCCCCTCACCAAAGGAGATTCTCTCACTTAATTCGGCAGGAAGGTGAGACCGTGCTGCAGTAACCATGGTTGGACTTATATCTACTCCGTGGATACGGTATCCCATCTGCGCGAAATGGCGCGCATGTTTGCCTGTTCCACAACCCAGTTCAAGTATATCGCCAGATTCAACACCCTGTTGGAAGAGTAAATCTTTTACAAAAAGCGCCTCACCATTGTAATCCTTATCACGATAAAGCAGATCATAATATGCCGCGTAGGCATCAAATACTTGGTTCATTGCAGAATTTCCTTCAAAGCTTGAGCAGATTTCTGAATTTGCTCTTTAGTAAGTGCCATCCCAGATGGTAGATAAAACCCACGGCGAGCCATGCGTTCAGCCACAGGGTATTTCTCCCCAGTGAACAACCCTAATTTCTTCAGTACTGGCTGTTCGTGCATAGGCCAAAAAAAAGGACGTGATCCAATATTTTTGGCTGCCAAGCGGCGTATAGCCTCTTCAGCATCAAAGTCAATTTCATCATCCAATACCACACTAAAAACCCAGTACACATTTTCAGCATAGTCAGTAGAAGGGAGAGGTAGTTGGATTCCTGAGGTCTTGGCCAGCAGTTCTGTATAAAGTCGACCCATAGTTCTTTTTCGTATAACAAACTCGTCAAGCCTCTCTAGCTGCGCTACACCTAATGCAGCCTGCATGTTGGTCATGCGCAAATTCCAGCCTAAGCGATCGTGCACAAATCGTTTATGAGACTGAAAACACAAATTTCGTAGACTACGACATTCCTCAGCAAGTTTATTATTGTTTGTTACAACCATACCTCCCTCACCGGTCGTAATGTGTTTGTTGGGATAAAAGCTGAATGTACTGATGTCACCAAAGCTTCCACATGGCTCTCCCTTATATGTTTGACCTTGCATCTGTGCAGCATCTTCTAGCACCTTTAACCCATGACGTTGTGCAATATCAAGAACTGGATCAATATCCATAGGCAGTCCAAAAATATGCACTACCATGATGACTTTAGTGCGCTTGGTGATTTTAGCTTCAATCTGACTTGCATCCATATTCCATGTAATCGGATCACTGTCCACCAATACAGGTTTTGCGCCAGCACGAATAATTTGACCGACACAGGAAATAATAGTGAAGGTTGGCATGATCACTTCATCCCCAGGTCTTATATTCAATGCTTCAATGGCTGCATCTAACGCCGCCGTCCCGTTGGACACAGCAATACCATACTCACGCCCAACTCGTGCCTTGAATGTTTCTTCAAACTGCTTGATAAATGGACCTTCAGAAGAAATCCACCCTGTATCAATGCATTCGTTTAAATATTTCTTTTCGTTGCCGTCAAGTAATGGGGTACTTACTGGGATAAATTGCATTATTTTTCCAAAGGTTGAATAAAGTAAATATTTCTCAATTTATTTTTCATTTATTTATTATCCTTTGATTTGAAACGATTCCTTCAAACCTTGTTTTATCAGCTTCTCCTGCATATGGACCTTGCTTCACTTCAATAATCTCACTAGTCTCCAGCATCTCAAAACCATGTCCACCAAAAGCTAATAAAATAACATCACCCTTGTTCAATATACGACTTTCCAAATAGTTCTGATCATCATCATAAAAATCCACTTGGACTTTTCCCGATTTGATAAATAAAACTTCATTAGTGAATTGTACTTCACGCACTAAAGGATTGTGTATGTGCGGGGAGATAATGTAACCCTGCGGTCTATTCATATAACCAAGCTGCTGAGAAAAATCATTTGGAGTAAAAAAACTTATACCATCAGCACTAAAATTTGTACGAAGAATGACCGCTAAAGTTAGTTCTTCATAAATAATTGACTCAACCATGATTTAAAGACTCCACAATTATTTTTCCTATTTCATTCAACGGTGGTCGAATGAATTCTATTGTACCCTAGAAGAAACCGTAATCCCATGTCTAGAATTCTTAATCGAATTCCAATCCAACAAACTCATTTAAGTTTGCCTCCAATTTCACTCAACAGTGACGGAATGAATTTGGATTTTACCTTTATTACCAGTACCATTCCAGTTATAGAATTTTATATCCAATTTCAATCCAATTCCTTAATATTCGATACAAGATACAGTACAAGACAATACATGATTCATTCTTTGATCCTATTGATGAAAGAAGATGGGTTAGGATATAGAAGGATCAGTAAGAAACTAAACAAATGGGGAATCAAGACACATAGAGGATGTGAATGGTTTAATACATCTATTAGTTCTGTCCTTAAAAGAAAACATGAAAGGGATGACCTTGTTAACAATATAAGGAATAAATATTACCCATCCAAAGCATCTAAGATGGAATTAAAATACTATACTTTTGATTGAATACAGTTGTAG
>Ga0075444_10000371_pt1 | contig 26872 bp, 23 predicted proteins | sample CoawatmetaG01DNA_FD_76836 | JGI IMG/M metagenome (GOLD analysis project Ga0075444, IMG submission 76836) | Marine microbial communities from the West Antarctic Peninsula - Coastal water metaG017-DNA | ecosystem: Environmental > Aquatic > Marine > Coastal | place: Atlantic Ocean: West Antarctic... | reverse complement strand
GTGTTGTTTCGCGCCAAAAGATTTGAAGAGGCCGAGAGCGAAATGACTAAGGCGTTGAGGCTAAATCCAATTTCAGTGCAAAACTTGATAGACAGGTCTGGCGTTAGGTGCCAGCTATCTAAGTTTGAAGAAGCAGAGATGGACGCTAGCCAGGCCATTGGGCTGGCACCAAGTTGGCATGACGCCTACCTTAATCGTGCAAGCGCCAGGTTGGGCCAGCAGAATTACGAGGGCTGCCTAGACGATACTAAACGCCTCCAACGGTTCGGTAAGTATGTATCAGAGGCGCGCATATTGTCTGTTGGCTGCTATATGATGACCGGTCGATTGAGCGAGGCGGAGGCGTTAATCGCGGAGTTAAATGGTAGAGTCAAGCCAGGCTCATACGATGCCCTGTGCCTGGCGCAGTTACACTGTTGGCGCAATGAGTATGCTGAGGTTTTGGAATTCTGTGCTCAAGTAACTGACAAAGAACCTTTAGCGTATGAATTTATTACCTTGCAGGCTTGTGCTTATTTCGAGTTGAGTGAAGGGGCTCTTGCCCTGGATTCTATTGCAAGGGCCATAGCTCTTGAGCCTAATGCTGAGAATTGTCATTTACTAAGAGCCTTTGTTTTGGCTGATGCTGGTCATCTTGATTCAGCCACAGCCGAATGCCAAATAACCGCAGGGAGGCAGCCTTCCTCAAGTATGGCTCGAGACGCTCAATCGTACGTTTTTTGGCGCCAGGGGGAATGGGAGAAAATGCTTGAGGCGAGTAGTAAGGCAATTGAAAGATGTCCGACCTCAACCTCCTCGCGCGCTCTGCACAGTCTTGCCTTGGCAGGTCTAGGACGCCTTGAAGAAGCGCTCGATGAGGGGCTTAGTGCTGCCAGGTTGCAGCCGTTGCAGGCCTTTAGTCAGTACAGTTTGGCCAATGCGTATCTCAAAAACGATCAAGCTTCCGAGGCTCTTGATTGCTTAAACATAGCCATTACCAACAATTCCCATAGCCGCTATTCCTATCAACTGAGAGCGCAAGTTCACCTGCAGCTTGGAGATAAGGTGCAGGCCGCAAAAGACCAGGCAAAATACGATGAGTTGCAGGCTAAATTTGTTGCAAATATACAACCACCCTTGATCTCGTAGCAATGACCACGTTTCAGTGACATAGCCTTTTCACAGGCCAGAAAATGCGCAACTAAGTGTTCAAGGCTTTTGCACTGCCCACCAAATTGAGTAGAGTAGCGAAAGTACAAAGATGGTAAACAGCGTAATTTTGATCCAGCTGTAGGGCCGCTCGCCTTGCACTTCTCCTGTGCGGGCGTTAACTACAACTTGATAGAGTTTCTGTTGCAGGCGGTAAGCGCCAACGTAGACAGGAAGCAGAATGTGCTTGAAAGTAATAGCAGCATGCTGCGTTTGCACTGAAAAAATTCTCTGCTCGTCCCCGCCAATCTGATAGCAAATATCATTTTCTATTACCCGGGCCATAACGGTCTGCGCTTTCTCGAAGCCCTCAGACAAAGTTACTTGATAGCGCTCAGCTTTGTATCCAGCCAGAAAGGCTGGATCGAAAGGCTTTAGCTCTGGCAGGTCCCAGGGCTCTAGCTCAGCCAGTGCCTTGGCCGGTAGTGACTTGGTGCCCGAAATCAAAACATCATCAAACCAGCGTGTCACTGTGCCGGCAACTGGATACCAAGCCGTTCTGCGCACTTCACGAGTGGCTTGAACTTGATTACCATTCGAATCGGTCTCGGTGTAGTATTCGGTTTCATAGTAGTAATTGCCACGCTGGCCAGTGTAGTGGCTGGTTGTGTGTGAATCGTAAGTCCAGAATGGAATATACACACCCGAGATGCCGCCAGGCACTGCAAAGCGCTTTAGTGCATCGGGAGCAAACCAGCGGGTGGCAATCCATTCTTTGATTGCCTCGGTGGCGGCATTTTTCTCTATGCGAAAGGGAAGAACTGCAGCTGGTGCCAGTATTGGGTCTGGCGATTTGGCTTGGGCTACCAAGGCGGCGCCACAAAAACTACACTGACTTGCTGTAACAGGCGGAGTGAAAGTGACTTTGGCGCCACAGCTCTTGCAGTCAACTTCAAGGGTGTCAGGAGCAAGTTCGATTAATTGCTCAGGCAGAAGTTTTAAGTAGCGCTCGTAGTCGCATTCGACGATTGCTTCTTTACTCTCGGCTATCAGCTCTTTGTGTTGACAATACTGGCAAGTGAGGGCGCCATCTTTAGGCTCGAAAAGCAGGTCTGCGCCGCAACCGGGGCAGCGATAGCGCCGCACTTTTTCGATTAGGCTTGGCTCTTCTTTTTTGTTATCTGGCGCAGTTTGCTCAAGTGGGGCTTTCTCTGGCGAACTCATGTGTTTTTCACCTTCTTCAATACTAGCCAGTTACTTTGTCTATCGGTATGGGAGCGATCCAGGCCAATTTTGATGGTTCTGCCAGTGGTGGCATGGCGATACCAGCCTTCGTCCCAGGCGCCCATGTCGAAGTATAGTGCTTCGCTTACACCCAGGGCCGCCAGGTCATTGTTGAATGTGCTGAAGGTAATGGGCTTGTCGCTTTCAAAGATTTTAAAAGTACCTTGCTTTGTCAGTGCAATGGCCCGACGCTGAAACTTGCTCTGGTCGCGAAATGTAGCAGGGCTGCCGTTGTGTACAATTAGAAATTGCTGGAACAGCGAGCCTTTTGCTTTTTGCACTGATTCTAGAAATGTCGGTGTGAGCGTTGTGGCTTTGTTTGTGGCAAGTAGTTTGCACTGGCCGTTCTCGATGACCATAGCGCCACCCAGCTCATGATTAATGGCACCGGCGTTGCCGATTACACCACTGCTGATGAATACTCCGTCAATTTTGTTATCGTGTCGGGTAAATGCTGCCGGGATGCAAAGCATGACATCTTTATCTGCTGTTGAAGGTCTCGTTGTGCAGAATTCGAAGACCAATTTACCTTGTGGAAATAGTTGATAGATAACACCGCTTGCGGCTTTGACGCTCTCAACGGCAATTCCTGCGGTTTCCTTGGTTCCCCTGGATTCTTTGTTTCCGGTGTTTACCTTGAGCTCTTTGTCGCTGCCGCCATTGGCCGCTTGCGCAGGGCAGGCCGCTGTTAAGCAGATTACAAAACTGATTGCCGTACTGATTACCTTAAACATCAAAAGCACTCTGGGCAACTTGAGCGAATGGGCAATCAGTATAGCAGTGGCGGCCTATAGGTATTAAAGGCTTGTCTTGTTTAGATCTTTACTTCTTTTCGGCCACTAAAATCAATTTCTCGGCGCCTAAACTAAATGGCTCTGGCGCTTCTAAGTCAGTAGATGCCAACAATTCTAGTGTAGAAAAGCCTGCGTCTTCTAGCATGTGGCAGAGTTCGCCGGCTGTATAAATCCAATGCTTGGCTGTCCGCACTTCTTTCTTGCCGTCTTGGATGTACGTATACGTCGTTTTTACAGTGCTGCTTTGGCAGTTATATTGGTTTTCTATGAGCATGTACATATCGCCGACCTGTAGCCATTCTTTCTCGCCGCCATTAACGAGAAAGCATTCAGCTGTCATGGCCGAGTCAATCACCAAGCGGGCTTTGCTCTTCAGGCTTTTGCCAATTGCTTGTAAAAATTCGTTGGTGCCAGAGCGATCAAAGTAGCCAAAGCTATTGCCCATGCAAAAAGCGCCGTCATATTCTTGCGGCAGAGCCAGTTGGCGCATGTCGCCTTGGATATAGTCAATTTTTGTTTTGTGTGCCCGAGCTGATTCTTTTGCTTGCTCGATGAATGTTTGAGCGAAATCCACTGCTGTTACTTTGTATTCCATTAGCGACAGAGGCAGGCTGAGTCTGCCGTTGCCACAAGGCACGTCTAGTAGCTTGCTGCCTCGTGGTGCTGAAAGAGTTTCGAGTAGAAAGGCCACTTCTTCTTCAGTTTGTTCGATAGGAATAGCTCTGCGCCACAGCTCTAGCGACATACCTTGAAAGAATTCGGCGTACCATTGGTTGGTTAATGCTTTTGATTGTTCTTTTGGTGCTTCTTTTGCTGACACTGTAGCTCCCGAAACCTCCACGGACTATTTCGATTCATTTTTGTCAGGTGTATCTATAGCACATTTGTCAGTATGATTGAATCGCGCGGGCTAGCGAGGCTGTGGTCTCTGCTTGGTACTTCTGGCGCTTCTAACGCAACTTGAGGCCAAAAGACAGGCCTTCGTCGGCTGCGGGGCGGATAACATGCACACGCAAGTCTAGGGGCGCTTTCTTCAGTACCGTTTTTAGGACGCTGGTGGTGAACCAGCCCTGGTTGAACGACGAGGTATCGGCTAAGAGAATTGCCAGGTTGCAGTCGTACTGTTCTGCTTGTTTAATTATGCAATCGGCAATGTCATCGGCCACGATAACTTGACTTAGCACTTCGGCACTAGCAAAGTTTCTTACCCGGGAAGCTATTTCTTCGAGGAAGGCACGCGCTTCTCTTGTCTTGCGGTCTTGTTCGCTCAGTCTGCCAATGGCTTCCATGGGGGTGTAGACTGGGGTGTCGAGCACATTGTTTTCTATAACGTGCAAGAAAACTATGGTCTCGAAAGGCAAGTCTTTGTTAGCAAATAGTATGTCTTGCACAGTTTCGCCATAGTCGAAGCTTTTGATTGGAACCAAAAGCCTGATAGAGCCTTCAGTTCGCTTGTTATTACTGTTGCTGGTGTTTTCTTCGTTCATTAAGTTGCCTCAGTCGCTTTTTATATGTCCACTTCGTCAATCGTTAACTTGCGGCCACCTGCCAAACAGGTACGGCAGCTTTAGGCTCCTCTTTAGCTGCGGCTGTTTGGATGAGGCACTGCCAGCGGTGCTCCAGTCGATTACCAGCTTTTCTCGATGTTCCATTTCCCATTCCATAAACATTTGCAGTACGGCGTGGTCGAGGTATGTCACTTCTTCTAAGTGAACATGCAGTTCTGCCTTGTCTTTTATCTCTTCCATTAAGCTAAGCAGGTATGGAATGTGGGCGAATGTGGCGGCACCAGAGAGTTTAAGCGTGTATACGCCCCGAGCATTTGGCTGTATCAAGGTTGCTTTCAGATGCATGAGTCTGTATAGCTCTTTGGCAATGGCGACAACCAGTCCGATTACAACTCCAGTGAAGAGATTGGTGGCGAGAATGGCAATCACTGTCAAGGTCAGTAGTATCTTCTCTTCCCTGGGATAGTCCACAATTGTTTTTTTGATCTCGGCAACCATGCGTACGCCAATGAAAACCAAAATGGCAGCCAGGGCGCAGGTGGGAATGTATTCGAGTAAGCGAGGGCAGAGAATGGCAGCTATTAGCATTAGCCAGCCGTGTACCAGGTTGGGAATTTTTGTTGTGGCTCCGCTTTGCCTGTTGGCTGAGCTGCGCAAGAGTACCCCAGCAATAGGGAGGCCGCAAATCATTCCACTTAGTGCGTTGCCTGCTCCCTGGGCGATCAGCTCGCGGTCGTAGTTGAAGCGCTCCTGTCCATTACTTGCAGTCTCAAGTGCTTTAACAGTTATGGTGGTTTGGGCGCTGACGACGAACGTTAGCGTTATAGCCGAGAGCCAGATTGCTGGGTCGATAAACTGCTTGAAGTAGTCTGGTGTATTGTGCAGCCAGGTTATGCCAAGATCGGCAGGTAATTGCACCTTTTGCACGCCCAGGTGCATCAGTTCGGCTGCTAGGGCTGCAATCACTATTGCAACTAAAGCTGGTGGCAATATTTTGGCTATTGGAAGTTTTAGCTTTGACCAGCCGTAGGCAATAGAAATCGAGGCCAGGCCCAGTAGTGCTGCGCTGTGGTTAATGCCAGCAATGAAAGCCTGCGGAATCATTAGCAGGTTGGCGAAGCCGGTATCTTTTGGGGCATCATCAAGCATGATGTGGAATTGCGAGAAGATAATCAGTAGCCCCATACCTATTAGCATGCCGCTCACTACTGCCGGTGACACTGCGCGAAACCAGCGCGCCTGCTTGCTTAGACCAATTGCCAGTTGCAGCAAGCCGGCAATCGAAACAATAGGCCCAAGGGCGGCTATGCCATGGTTGTGTAACATCTCGGCAACGAGAGCGCCAATGCCGGCGTCTGGTCCTGATACCAGAGTGGGGCAGCGTGATAGACCTCCGGTTATCACTGCGCCTATAAAGCCAGAGAAGAGACCGATTTCGGCTGGTACACCTGCAGCAATGGCAACGCCAATATTCAATGGTAGAGCAACGAGCAGTAGTAATACCGCTGCCGAAAGTTCTTTTGAGAGTTTTGGTTGTGAGGGTATGGCTGTGTTCGATGGCATGCAGTCGTTGTCTCCAATGGCAGCGGCTGTGCTTCTCCGACGCGGCAGATAAGCGAAAAGAGCAGTTTCAAATTTCCTGATACTTCCATTAAAGACCACTAAGCTGTCTTTTCTCTTTCAACTTGCCCTGTAAGACTTTTTTGGGGTACTGTAGTAGTTAGGAATCTGTGGTCGTCTACCGTATGGTGACAACGATGAACAGGAATCCACTTATTTCGTTCTCTTGTGCTGTGCTGCTGTTTTTCAGTACAGCCATTGAGCAGCCCAGGGCCAACGCTGCTGCGAGTGTTTCGCCCATGATTGTCTTGTCACTTAGTGGCGATATGTTCAATCAGTCTAGGGTTTACTTGAGCAAGGTTGGCCTGCGGGTTACCTGTAAGCAGGGCTATGCTCTTTGGCTTGCTGATGAACCAGAGAATGTTTGGATGGTAAATCCAGACAATAAAACTTATTTGCTTATGCCATTCGAAAAGTACGCCAAAGATGAGCAGGCTGAGTATGGGCCGAATCGCTGTGTTTTTAGAGATCCACCCGAGGTTGAACAGCTCGCTGGTTCGGATATGAAACTGCGGTTGCGTCGCTATACAAATTATTTGCCAGGAACTGATATGAAGGCACCCGACTTCGCTAAGTTAAAGCGAACTCGCCGTGAGGCGGAGGTGGTTTATATCGATGAGCAGCCCATTCCGACAGCCGTGAAAAGACATTGGTGTGCTTTGATTGGGCTCACTGGCGATGAATTGCAGACTAATACTTCTTCTTCTTCTTCTTCTTCAGATACTGCGACCTCCTCTAGGCGTGTGCCGAAGGGGCTACCTGTTGGCCTGGGGCGGCGTGTGATTAAAAAGTGGTGGGGGGAGAAGAAGTTTTCTGGTACCAGTGATAAATGGCTTCAAATCATCGAATTGAAAGCTTTTGCCAAGCAGCCTCTAGACAACAAGTTCTATGCCAAGCCTGTAGGGTACAAGGCAGCCAAAGACAAAACCTCTCTTTATCTTTCTGGTGATGGAGTGATTAAGCACGAAGATATTGAAGACTTTTTTCAACGTAAGCTCTGAGTCGATATTACCGCGAGCAGCTAGTTGCTAGTAAATTCTTTGTCGTACCTTATTTGTCGGATATTCTGTATCGTAAATTCTTTCTAGCAGATTCTTTCTAGCAGATTGTTGCGCTCGGTGTCTGTATTTAGATGGTCGTAATTTCTCTAGCTTTCTTACTTACTTCTTCGTATTCTTTCACTCGACCCTGTTTATAAAGCATGCGACCGTATGTCTCTAGCAAATCTTTTAGTTCTTTGTCTTTGCTTTTTAGAACATTTTCTTTGATTTCTATCGCTTCTTTAAGCAGTGGCTCTGCCTCTTGTACGTGGCCGAGGTTATATTCAACGGTTGCTAGTGCGCATAGACTTTGGGCCAGTTCTTTTTCATTCCCTGCTGGATTTTTTCTAGCGATGGCGAGAGCTTGCTTTAGTTTGGCGAGGGCGTCGCTATGTTCTTCTATCAGCCGGTCTTGGCCGGCGTACTGAACAAGCAGAGGCACTAGTTTGATGCTGTCTGGGTTTGTTTTGCTTTCTTTTTCGATTTGCTCATCGAGGTCAGCCATTTTGATCAAGGCTTCTTCTTTGCGCAAGTGAAATGCTTTGTCTTTTTCGGTGGTGTTGTCTCTGTGTCCAACTTCAGTGCCACCAGCGGTTGTATATGATTGGCCCATGTTAAAGCGTTCGCCGTTCCAAATATAGAAGTTTTTGTCGTGTTCGTCTTTGAAGCCGGCGTTAAAACTTAGCTTGAGAGGAGCCTCGACTCCTTCAGGTAATGGCTTGAATGGTGCCGCTCTCTTGACCCCAATTACAGCTAAGCGATCGGCATTTTTGTCGCCGGAGGATTTGTCAATTGAGACTTTTCCCAGGCTACCGTCTTTGTTGATTTCATAACTGAGGCCGACTTGCATAAACAAAAGCCGCTTTGGCACCCACCAAGCGGCATGAATGCGTTTGAAAACTTCGTTGCTGTAAGGGTTTAAATCCACGCCATTGGCAGTGACACCCCGTTGGCAGGGCAGAGTAAAAGTAATTTCCAATGATGTTTCACCAGCAGGCAGTGGCGGAAATGGTGCTGCTTTTTGAATGGTTGCAATTGCCAGTTGGTCTACGGCTGGATCTGCTGTTGGTTCTTTTACCTTCACTGCACTTATTGTGCCAGTCTTTCCTACAGTGAAAGTCACGGCAACGCTATTGACAGTGGTTTTGGCTGGGGGCGTCCACTTGATTTTATTTTGTACCAGTTTCATGTAAGGTGCAAAATCTTTTTTTTGCCGGTGCGGCAACTGCTGGCGAGACGCCTATTGTTTCAGCGCCGGTAGCACAGTAAGCGATTGTCAGGCATAAAGATGTGGTTAGGAATGCCGAAGGTTTGGTTGGCAGTTTGTGCACAGAATTTGGACCTTATCTATTTGAAGGGGTGAATTTATTGGAGTTGCAGAGTTAATTGAATTGAGAAGTTATTTTGGCTGAGAAACAGTGAGCGTAATTGTAGTACCCTGGCCTTTTTCTGATTCGATTGCAATCTGACAAGGATAGAAGCAGCGAATTAGCTCTACTCTTTCGCGCATGCCCTCTAAGCCCATGCTATGCGAGCCATCAGCCTCAAGGCGCACTTGAGCTGCGTCAAAGCCCGCGCCGTTGTCTGTAACTTTAAATGTGCTGATGCCGTGAGAAGAGGCCCGGATGTCCACTGTAACGGCCGAGGCGCCAGCGTGTTTTTCAATATTGTTGAGACTTTCTTGAATTACTCTAAATATGTGCAAGCTAACTAAGTCGGGATATTTGGGTAGCTCGCCGCTGAATTTGAAATCGATTGTCAATCCTGTGCGTCTGGAAATGCGCTCTAGTAGATCTTCAACCCCTACTTGCAAACCCCATTCTTGCAATTGTCTTGGCGAGTATTCATTGACGATGTCTCGCAGTTGCACGACTACTTCGTCGACAATCTCGATGGTCTCTTCGGCTGAGAGCTTTTTGTCGCCTGATAAATAGCGCTTGAGCATCATTAAATCTGCGATAACGCTATCGTGTAAGTCACGCGCCAACTGGTTTTTCAGTTCTTCTTGCTGATTGAGAAGCTTGAAGAGCAGATTGTTTTTTTCAATCTCCAATTGTTTTTCAAGGGTGGGCAGAATTTTTTCAGGAAATGGTTTGCTGCGAACGCGCTCTTTGCCCACGGCTAATTCGTCGATTAGGTGTTCGACAAAACGGCAGGTTTGTTCAGCGTTGAGCTTCATACCTTCGTGCTTCCAGGCCATACCGCTGCCGCTGCCACTTGCATTGCCGCCACGGGTCTCAACGTATGAAAATTTACCTCGATAGCGCGAACCAAATTCGCTCATGGTGATGTGCGGCACTTCTTTGTCTGGTACGACGAAAAATTCAATCAGCCCTTTGGTCGCCCTGACCGAAAGGACATTGCCACCTCCCGATACTTTCCAGCGGCTGTAAAAAGATGGGCTGTTTTTGTTTTGCAGGTTTCTTTGTTCAGCGCGAGGCAGCCAGTTTGTTGGTTCTGGCACTCTTTGGGGGTCGCTGGCGGTCAAGTGCAAATTAGGCATTGACTCGGACAAGGTCTGGATATATTGCCCAGCATGGTTTCTAAGAGCTTTTGATAGTTCTTCTGCTTGCTTTTGTAAGTACTCTCCATTTATTTCATCGCTGATGGCTTGTTGTTCGGTAAATCGCTTCTGGTTTTCAGAGTTTTGTCGCGCTTTTGCGCCTGGCAGAATACCTTCTTCGGGTAGACCCTGACCTGATTGAGCGCGAAAGAATTGTTTGAGAAAGTCATTCATATTGAATCAGGTGCTCAATTTTCCATGTCAACGCTGCCGAAGCCGTTTTGTACAGCCCAGGCAATTAACTGCTCGCGGGTTTCTAGGCCGAGTTTGAGCAGCAGTGTTTCGCATTGTTTGCGGGCTGTTGCTACCGAGGTGAAGCGATGATCGGCGATGTCTTGGTACTTCATGCCGCGGCCGAGCATCGTTAATACTTCCATCTCAGCCCTGGTGATCTTTTTATAGGTCTTGGTTACTTCGTCGGAAATCAGACCAGTTTGTCCAGAAAGTACCGCTTGAATTGTTTCGGCAACTTTTGCCACCCGTTCAGATTTGAGCAAATAGGCTGAAACGCCCATTGCTAAAACCGATTGTATGAAAGCCATGCGGCTTTCGGCCGAAAAGATTATCAGCTTGGTATGCTCACCGGCTGCCTCTCTGAAGGCTTCTATTGTTGCCTTGGGGCCCATTGAGCCTGGTAGGTGCAAATCTAACACGGTGACATCGGGTTGATGGTGGCGCATCAACCTTAGGCCCTCATCGCTTGTGCTAGCTGTTCCTACTACCGTCAGGCCTGGAACGTGGGAGAGGCCAAGAAATAGGCCGTCCATGGTCGCATGGTGGTCTTCTACTATTAGCACTTTTGCCAGTGCAGTTTCGGGTAGGTCTGTGTTCTGGGTGTTGGGCATTGCTGATAAATGTTCATGGGGGTTGCTAACATCTCCTATCTACCCTCTCTAATCGTTTAATATAGAGTTGCTACCTAATCTGGGTCAGGAGTTACCAGCTCTTATGCCAGTTGTGCAAAACATTGCAACAGCAATGGGCGCTAAGAGTTAGAGAGGCCTTCTGTGGGGGAACGTATTGCTATAGTTCGTATATGTATTTGGAGCTGGGAGTAGACCGAGGGAAGCCGTGCCGCCATTCGATTTTTTGAAGAAAAACGCTACAACAAGAAGCTATCCAACCGATATTTTAATCGGTGAACTCTTTGTCAAGGCCGGGGTAATTACCCAGAAGCAACTGGATGACACTGCCCGTTCGGCTGGAACTAAGCATTTACATATCGGCCAGATGTTAACGATGTCAGGATTTATCAATCACCGCGATTTGCAGTCGGCGGTTGATGCTCAGTCGATGTTGCGTGACAAAGTTATTGACATGAATCTGGCTGCGCGTTGTTTAAAGATTTCGGTTAAGAGTGGTGCTAATTTTCAAGACCTGGTTAAGGAAGAGTTGGCTATCGAGCAACAGGCTTCCACTCAAACCAATCGTCTCGGCGAACTATTAATGGATTCAGGCATCATTAACAAAGCTGTTTTTGGTGCTGCTATGCAGCGCTCGCTGGCTACAGGCCTTCCTCTTGGTCGCATTTTGGTACTTAATGGCTCGATGCCTGATTCACTTTTGCGCGTGGCTCTTGAGCTACAGGTGCGCGTGCGCGACGATATGATGGCGCGTCAGGAAGCTCTCGATGCTCTGCGTAATGAGGCAACAAAAGCCGGTGCTTCCCTTTCTGGCAATCAAGGTTTGTATGCTGATCTGTCTATGCGACCTACTATGCAGAAGACAGTTCGCATTGGCGAACTGCTTGTTATGGCTAATTTTCTCAATGAAACTGACGTGATGAGCTGCTTAGAGCTTGGTCTTTTGAGCGAACGGCCAATTGGCGAAGTGATGGTAGAGCAGGGCTATGTTTCAGAACAGATGCTGCATGTCGCCTTGACTGTGCAACAGATGATTGAAGAAGGCATTTTTGATCGAGAGTCTGCTGGTGTTGCTCTGAGGCAGATGCAGGAGACCGGTCAGATTTTGCCCGAAGTGCAGAACTGTATGGATCGCATGAATCAAGCTCCAGCTGCTGATGACGTTGCTCAGGGCAGTGGTGAGCTCGAAAGTGAATTTTCGCAAGCCGCTGCTATCGCCAATGCTCCAGCTACCTCCGATGATGGACCTTCCCTTGAGTCTTTGATGGCTTCTGTGGTTGGTACTTCTGAAGCTAAGCCATCTGGCTTGGGTAATCCCAATAACACTCTTTCGCGTTTGGCTGCACTTGAAGCTCATTATTTGAAAGATGAAGCCCTGACTGAAGTGCCCTCCGAGCCGTCTAGTAGTGACTCTGCCAGCGATTCTACCAAGGAGTATGGCGGCGATGGCTCCTCTGAGACTCCGCAGACTTTTGAAGATCTTTTGATTGCTGCTAAGGTGGTTTCAAGTGATGATATTGACCGCGCCCTGCAGATGGCTCGTCAAAATCCTCTGGCTTTAGCTGATGTTCTAAAAACTACTGGTTTTCTCACTGATGTTGGTCGACAGGCTTCTCTCGATTGCAATCAATTGATGGAGAAGGGCGATCTTGCTTTGGCTAATGCGGCGCAAGTGCTTGATCATTGTATAAACCAGGGGCGTTTGCGCAATCTTACTTTTGAACAAGCTTTAGTTGAGCTTGGTTGGACGCGAGAAGAAACTGCCGCAGAAGTTGTTGCGGAGCCTGAAGCTGCGGCATTTAGCCTAGAGTCTAAGCTTTCTGCTGTAGAAGAGTCTCTGGCATCAGAGCCGTCTGCAGCCCCAGATTTGTCTGCTCTGCTCAATAGTCTGGATATTACCCCTGACTCTAAACCTGACGTTAAGCCTGAAGTGGTGCCCGAGGCTAAGCCTGACGCGAAGCCTGAAGCAAAGCAAGAAGTTACTCCTGATATTACTCCTCAGGTGGTTCCTCAAGCAGCTGCGCCTGCCGCTGAAGAGAAGGGCTCTGATCTTCTGAGTTTGTTTGGTCTGGCCGATGATGGATCCGAAATCGGTGAAGGCAGCGAAATCGGTGAAGTAGATGAGAAAACAGCACTCGCTGCTTCTCAGGCTGAAGCACTGATGGCTTCGCTGGCGCAAATTCCTGATGAGGCTATTGCTAACGCTGAAGCTGAGGCTGCTGCCGATAACCCTGATGCTTTCCAGACTACTGCTGTTTTCCGCGCGATAGTCGAAGCAGAAGTAGATAAGGTAGCCGACATGGCTGCTTCTGAGGAAGCCTCGTTGGATAGTCTTCTCAGTAAGCTGGAAGGTGCCGTTAACAACTCTGCCGCTTCTGGCAGCGCCCCGTCAAATGGATCCGCTGTAAATGATTCTGGCGCTCTGGACTCGAATTTTGGTATTGCCAGTGATGCGCTTTTCGCCACTGATTTCCTTTCATCTGAGAGCCTTATGATTGGTGCTGAATTTAGCCTTAGTGCCAAGGCCGAAGCAAAAGCTGACCTGCCAAAATCGGAAGTTAAGGAAGAAGCTAAACAAGATCTTGCACAAGAGACACTAACAGAATCGAAACCTGAGCTAAAGCCAGAGATAAAGCAAGAACCAGTTCAAGCAGAGCCAGTAAAAGAGCCTGCGCCTGCGGCAGAAGATGAAGTTGATTTGCGCTCGCTCTTCTCTAGTCTTAAGTCAGAACCTGCCCGTCCGGGCGATTCGGTTAAACCTTTAACTGCTCCACAGGCTCCTGCTGCTGCCGCTTCAGCATCAGCACCAACTCCTGCCCCTGCTCCTATATCTGTGACTGCACCGGTAGCAGAGCCTGCGGTGCAGTCATCACCCACTCCGCTGGTGGTTCCGCAGCTTGCGCCACAAGGTCCTGCCACAGTTGATATTCCTCTTCCTGTGGCAGCAAGTGCTGCTCCCGCTCCAGCTCCGACGCCAGCGCCTGCTCCAGCTCCGACGCCAGCGCCTGCTCCAGCACCAGCGCCAGCTCCAGCACCAGCTCCGGCGCCAGCGCCTGCTCCAGCGCCCGCTCCAGCTCCGACGCCAGCGCCAGCTTCAGCGCCAGCTCCTGCTCCAGCTCCTGCTCCAGCGCCCGCTCCAGCACCAGCTCCAGCGACCCTGTCTGCGCCGCCACCACCTCCTGCTAAACAACCTGAGGCTCCTGTGGCACCAGCTGCTGTTTCTGCTCCACCAGCTGAAGTTAAGCCGAGTGCTTCCAGTTCCCGTCTAGCCAAGATGAATGAAGCTGAAGTTGCTGCTGCTAAGGCTGCCCAAATTGCCACCATGTCTTCGGCTCTAACGAAGATGGCCGAGATGCACTATGAACAAGAGAATTATCCAGAGGCTCAACGGGCCTATGAGCGCATTCTGTCCTGGCGGCAGGGCGAGCTTGGTGCTTCCCACCCTGAAGTTGTTGACGATCTCAATAACCTGGCTGGTGTAATGTGCGTTCAAGGTCTATTTTCTGAGGCTGAGCCGCTCATTGCTAGAGCAGTCACCATTCTTGAGTATGCCGAAGTGCCAGAGCCCTTGAAGTTGGCTGAGAACCTTACGAGCTTAGCTGGTTTACAGTTCCAGCAAGGCATCTTTGATAAGGCTGAGCCACTATTAGCCAAGGCCCTAGTGCTGCGTGAAAAAGAGTTGGGAGCTGATAACCCTGAATTGGCTGACAGCTTGCGCGATTTTGCTAAGCTTCTGAAGAAGTTGGGCAAGCCAGAAGAGGCTGAGAAGCACTATAACAGGGCTAAGGTTCTTCTTGGTCGAGCCTAGTATCAGGTGGTAGCGCGAACTCTATCTAATAGATTTAGGCAGTTTGCTTGGGCTACTGCTGTTACTCTTTCCTTGCTCTCTGATTCGTCTTGGGCGGCCTCGGCTAAGAAAGTAGAGAGCGATGCTGCTGCGGTAGCCTGCCAGCAGGGTGAGCAGTTGCTCTTACAAGGGCAAGCCAAGGCGGCAGAAGAGGTGTATAGAGGTGCAGTTAAAGCTTACCCTCAATCGCCGCTTGCTTTGTCTGGTCTTGCCAGTGCTTTGCTGGCTCAGAACAAAGCCTATGCCGCCCTTGATCAAGTCAATCGGATGCTTGCTTTAGTAGCGCCGCCTGCTTCTGAGTCTGGCGTTAAGCCTGGTTCGGCGACCATGCCACTTACAGCTTGGCTTGTTTGTGCGAAGGTCTATCATCGTACTGGCCATTTAGACAAGTGTTTGTCCTGTTACGATTCCTATCTGCAAGTTGCTCCTAAGAGTGATGAACGCGAGCAGTATGTGGCTTTGGCCGGGGTTATTCGCTCGCAAGTAAATGCTGCTAAGGCTAAGCCAAATCAATATGTAGTCACCACTGGTGGTGCGGGCGATTATTTTAAAGATGCTGTTTCTGAGGGGCTTTTCCGCTGGCCAATCAAGCGCTTTCCCTTGCGTGTTTACATCGCTGGCGCTGATGCCATAAAGTCGTATAGGCCGGAATATGAGGAAGCCGTCCGTCAGTCAATTGATGACTGGGATAAAGCTACACTCGGTCAGATTGGTTTGAAGATTGTAGATTCTGCTGATCAAGCTGATATAACTGTCAATTTTGTTGATGATTTGCATGCGCCAGCATTGCGAGCTGAAGCTGGAAAAGCTCAGCTGACAGGAAATATGGACGGCGTTAACAAAGCCGATGTGCTGCTTCTGACCATATCGCCCTTTCCTGATCAGCTAATGACGAAAGACTTTATGCGCATGATTGCCGTGCATGAAATTGGTCATGCTCTCGGCCTAACTGGGCATAGCCCCTACGAAGAAGATGTGATGTTTCCTGCTCTCTCTAATCAGCGTGGTATTACTTCGCGTGATGTGGCCACTTTGTATAAGCTCTATGAAATTGGTGGTGCCGCTATCAGCACTGAATCTTCCGATTTAACCGATAAAGGTAAAATTCAATTGCTTTTTGCGGAAGCCAGCAAAGCTAAAGCAAATAATGATACTGCTAAGGCCTTGGAGTACTTTGAGCAAGTTCTGAAAATTGATAGCAGCAATAAAAACGGGCGAATGCTTATGGCTTGCGAACTGAATAACATGGGTTTGAGTAAGATTTCTGAGCCGTTGCAAGCTCTCAAATATTTTCGGTGGGCCAGTTATTTTGATGGCGAGCAAGTAGTTTATGCTAAGAACATTTCTAGCTGTATGTTCAATCTCCATATAGATGAAAGCGCTGCTAGTCATCTCAATCAGGCTCAGCTTTGTCTCTCTGCAAAAGATTATCGAGGAGCTGTGGTGGAATATCGCGCAGCACTCAAGCTAGTCAAAAATGCCGATGTCGTTGCCAAAATGGCTGACGCCGAGAGGCTGGCGAAGGTGCAGGCCTGTTGTGATTAAAATCGTTCCGATTGCAAATTAAATTGGAAGGCCCGACGAGCGGCCTAATTGTTTCTTGCCATGATGATTGTGGAACTAACAGGTTCTTGCTGCGTCCGTTGCATTCGTAAATAGTTTCGAAATTTAGGACTTTATATGAAAGCGAAAATGCCTAATAAGCCTAGTGAAGCGGCTACCTATTTGTGCAATAAGTGCGACAAGCAGTTCAAATTTGAACAAGGTAATCTGGTCTGTCCGCGCTGTAAAAATGGCGACAAAACTGAGTTGGTTGTAATTTCAATCAAGGATAATCTCGAAGAGAATCAGCTATACACAGAAGATGACTTCCTCGGCGGCTAGGCATTAGGCATTGCTGCTAACTGCTCTTCTTGCCCGTAAATGTTTCAGATTCGCTTCTGAGAACAATTTTGTTGCAAGGCTATAGAGCCTTAACGACTGCGGCTTTTGAAGAAATCCCAGAGCAGTTCACTGGCGTCAACGTCCTGACAGATTTTGCCAGTAAGGCCAGAGATTGCGCTTAAGTTTGGACAGCCTGGCCAGGTGTGGCCTCCGCCTTCTATGGTGTAGAGCACTACCTGATTAGAGTATGAACCATAAGTTTCTTTCTTAACTGTGGTGCCATCTCTCGGGTCTCGGTCGGCGACTTGAGTGACTTGGGGGCTGCCGTTGCAGTTATTGTGGCCTGTCCAAAATCCAATTGTCTCTGGTACGGTCATCAGTCCACCATAGCGAGCCAGGCCATTGTCTATGGAGCCCAGCGCGCCTAAGCCGAGAGTTTCGCCTAGTTTTCCTATGTCTTTGGTGCGGCCATCGGCCCAGGGGAGAAGGGGATCTTCTGTGCCGAGAAAGAACACAATAGGCACTGCTTTGCTGCCCTGCATCATGCCCTGGGTGCGGTCCATCATAGTTGAGGCGACGACGCCGGCTGCAGCAATTTTGTCAGGAAGATTGCAGGCGAGAACCTGGGCAAAAAAGCCACCGTTGGAGATACCACAAGCATAGACACGTCGGCGGTCGATATTTACTTCTTTTGCTAGTTTGTCTAGCAGGCTCGAGACGTAGGCGATATCATCAACCCCAGAGCTAGTGCGGCCATCACTCCAGCGGTTGTTAACACCTTCTCCGTACACAGCAATGAAATTATTGTGATCGGCCACCGGGTTGAAGCCAGTCATCCCCATCATCATGGTGCTGTTCATATGCAGACCGTGAAAAATGAGGACTACGGGCATTGGTTTGCTGCGGTCGTAGCTCGCCGGTACATGCACTTGAAATTGGCGTTGTAGCCCGTCCACCATGACCGAGTCAACAAAGTGGTATGACTTGCCTTTTTGTTGGCTTTGCTGACTTTGGGTGGTTGCTGCTGGACTACCTTGACTCGCTGTGCTGGAGTGGTTAGGCACCTGTTGGTATTGCCGTTGATATTGCTGATATTGCTGCCGTTGATACTGTTGTTGTTGATATTGCTGCGGCTGTGTCTGTTGTAGGTAGCGCTGCTGCGGAGCTTGGCGGCCTTGACCGCTTTGACTACTTTGACCACTAGGGACAACTCGCGCCTGGCGAGAGCCTGGAACCCATTCATACTGCGTCTGCGTGAAAGCTGGCTGACACATGGTCGACACTAACATGGCTTCCGCGGCTGTAATTAGTGCCATAGGCGCCACTGATCTCAATTGTCGGCTAACTTTATAAGACATTTTGGCCTACTTCGCCTGCTCAGCGTTTCTTCTTTTGACTAGTCTAGCACCGCCAATTTCGCCGGAATTAATGGCAATCCAGCGGCGTGGCAATAGTATGTTCAGTAGGATGGGTAATAGGATAATAAGAGCTGATGAGGACTACTTTAATGACCAGACTACTGGCGGAGCACGAAACCAAAAGGGGCTGGATGGCAAGGCATCTAAGCTGTTTGCTTGCACTTCAGGTCGGCTTGGGGCTGCTCGGACTGGCTGCCTTTGCTGAGGATGCTGTTGCTCCGAACCCTGCCACTCCGAAATCTACTGCAGGTCAGGAAACAAGTTCTTCCACCACCACCACTTCCGCTTCGACTTCGACTGCAGCTCCAGTTTCCTCTAGTGTGCCGCCTTCCTCTACCGTGTCGTCTTCCGCGCCAGCATCTACTTCCGCGCCAGCAGCCACTGCCGCAGCTAATGATGGGCCCCTGGTTGAGCCTGGTCCGGCCGAAGCTCGGCGCACCGCTCTACTGATGCGAATTTTCAATGCCAAGTCTCAAGGTATTGGCATCGATGCTTATCTAAATGCCTTTGCCATGCTCGAGAATTCGGTCAAGACCGGCGAGACCGAGGTCAATTTGAACAAACGCATTGACTCTCTCAATAGCAGTCTAGACGACCAATTGAAGCGCAGTGCTGTGCTGAAGACACAGCGGCCCGCGCCTCCGGTTGCTGCTTCCGGCTTTCCTGCGGGAGGGTTAGGTAGCGCTGGTGGATCCTCTGCTGGAGGCACTAGTGACCTTATTCGCAAGTTGCAAGAAAAATATGGCGATCAAATTCCTGCTAACCTCAAAGATAAGTTAGGCGGTGGCCAGATTCCCGAGAACCTGAAAGACAAAATTCCTGCTGGTCTTGGTGGTCTTGATCCTGGTCAGATAGAAGATTTGATCAAGAAATATAAGAAGTAGCGCCAAGCTTTATGCACGTACGCATAACTTTGGGCCCTATAGCATCAGTTTTGCTCCTCACTTTGGTCGGTGTTTTGCTTGTTTCTTTGTGTTTGTCGATTTACTGGAACGAGCTTGAAAGGCGAATTGATGTTCTATGTGCCTCGAAGGGGTGGTCAGAATGCGCTGCTGCGGTGCCTGGCGATATTAGTTTGCGCTGGCCCTTTGTGGATAGTTCGGGGTCAGCTCAGGGCCTTTCTCAAGGGCCTGAACAGGGGGCACCCGCTACTTTGCTCCAAAATTACTTTCTTGAGTTGGCTGGGGCTCATACAGAGCAGTCTCAGACACCCTCGGCGACAGCTATAGCTGTAATTGTCGACAGAGCAAAGTTTTACGAGTATCAATGGCACTTCTCGCACCTCTCAGAGGCCTATGGGCGATGCGCGGTGGGGCTTTATAGGAAAAGAGCCAAAGCGGCCCTAGCCAATGTAGGCAACAATAAGCAGGCGGCGGCGGAGAGTCTTGAGTCTTTGGCAAATAGCCTGCGCCATTTGGCCGAACTGTATCAGCGCCATGGTAAGTATTTAATAGCTGAGAAGGCGCTGAAGGAGAGCATCGATGTGGCCACTCAGGGTTTTGCCCTGGCTGATCAAAAATCGGCCGAACGACTTCGTGGAGAGCTTCTAGTTGATTATGGCGCCCACATCAAGATTCTCAATGATTTGGGACGCACACCTGAAGCTGAGCGTGAGAGCAAGCTTTTGCTTGATCAGTAAGCTCTAGACTGCAGCAAGCTATTTGTTTTTTCCAGGCAACATCATCTCTATTGCCTCGTTGTAGTCAGCTGTTTCAGCCATTTTGTGTTCGTCTGCTACGAGCTTTAGGCCTGACGGCATTGTAAATTGCTCAGGGCTGAATTTGCTGTTTGTGATCTTTGCTGTGATCAGCTGTGTTTTGCGGTCATGGTCCATGTCAAACGAAATTAGTGAGAGTGGCATTGCTTCTGTATAAGGAAAACCATAGAAGGTTGAGACGCAGCGGTAAATGGTTGGGTCTAGATTGAACTTATTAGAGACTATGTATTGAACGCTTTTTGCTATCCGTGCTGGGGCTTCTTTTTTGGCGAAGCGCTGCTGCTGTCGTTTTTGAAACTCTGGGGTTTCGCTGTACTCAACGGTGGCCAGGCCGCTAAACACTCCTTCTTTAATCTTCTTTAGCGGTGTTGTCTCTAGTGACTGGGTGTCAAAGAGGCTCTTGGCGGTTTGAATTTGGCTTTTGTAGCTTTTCAATGGAATTGTGCAGTATTTACCAGTTTTGACGCTCCAAACTTGTACTTGTTTGTATGGGTGCGCGAAGAGGTAGGTTTGTCCTCCGCGCAACGCTGTCAGCTTGACGCCGTACTTACAGGCAATAAGCTCTTGGTCGCCCTGCAGCAGCGATCGCTGTATTAAGGTCCAACCTGCTTCGCTCTTGTCTTTAGCTAGTGCTGGAGAGCTAAGGAGGACCGCCAGGATTAGTGCCGCGATTGACTGGCTCAGGTCTATTCGAACTAGCCTAACTAGTCGAACAGATTGCCCTTGTCGAAAGTGTCGAGCAAGCTGAATCAGAGGCTTGGAGATTGTGGCTTTCATAAGAGCACTTTGACCTGAGTACGAAATTTTTTTGAGGCAACGGGTATTCCAGTTTCATTGACTATGTGATGCCTAAACCAAAGAGTGATATTTCACTATTGTGAAATATCACTCTCGATTTCGTAAGCTGCTCTTTCGAAAGAAAGGTCAGAAATTGAACCTATCTTGAATAGTATTCAATTACCAAGTTCTCTTTGAAGGTTTGGTCTAGTGATTCGCGATCTGGAACCAAGACGTATTCAACTTTCATTTGCTCAGCATCTGTCTTGAGCCAGGTTGGAGTTACGCTTGTCAAGCCGATGTTCATTGGTTTGACAGAAGCTGCACTCTTAGGATCGATAGTTACCACGTCGCCTGGACGTAGTCTGGCTGAAGCGATGTTCAAGCGCTTGCCGTTGACTTGCACGTGACCGTGGGTCACCACTTGTCTAGCTTGTCTTCTGGTGCCAACTAGGCCGGAACGGTAGAGGATATTGTCAAGGCGAGATTCGAGAATCTGCAGCATGACAGTACCGGTAACGTCTTTAGCGCGGGTGGCTTCTTCGTAGACAGAATAGAATTGAGCTTCGCTGACATCGTATGTCCAGCGAATCTGCTGTTTAGCTTTTAGTTGCAAAGAGTATTCTGAAGTCTTCTTTCTGTCCTGGCCGTGTTGGCCTGGGCCATAGGGTTTGCGAATGAAAGCGCATTTTGGCTTTCCGCAAAGACTAGCTCCTACTGACCTGCAGCGCTTACATGTTGATTTCGTGTACCGCACGATTACTCCTTAAATATGGTGGATATGGTGGATGTATAGAGATTTAATATAGTTTGATCGCAGTTTCGGTCACCGGATTGGCTTTTTGGAAAATCCCTGGAGAAGACAGGAAATCGCCAAAACACTTATCAGGTGTGCCTTTTGGGCGTCTGCTAGACTGATGCGCCGCGGCAGTCTTCGCAGTACCCTTTTAAAATAAGCTCTGAGTGCGAAAAATCAAAGCCATTTCGCTCTGCTATTAACGAACCTAAATCAGAAAATATCGATTCTGCCTCTAAAGTTTTGCCGCAATTGAAGCAAATTAGGTGATCGTGGGCCCTTTTATTAGTTGAAGTTTCAAAAGCTTGAGCCTTTGGTTGCTTAACAGAGTTGACAAATCCTTCTGCCTTTAACTTGTCTATTGCCCGATATATGGTCGATAGAGAGGCTTTGACCCCGTCCTTCTTGGCAAGTTCGTGCAGCTCGGACGCTGTCAAGTGCGACCCGTCGTCACGTGCTTCTATTAATTTTTTCAACTTTGCGGCAACTCCGCTCGGTGGAAGGTCACCTTCTTTACGAAATCTGGCCAGTAGACGATAGACCGATCGTTCACTTACCGACAGACCTTTTTGCTTCGCCAAAGCCAGCAGTTCGGTGGGGGTGATATCTTTTCCCCTTGGACTGGTGGTGATTAGCTCGCGCAATCTAACTCGTAGGTTTCTATCGTCTTCGGTCATTAGGTCTTGAATCAACTTCTCTTACCGCACTGACATCTGTTGCTCAGGCAATCGATATGGTCTTGCAGGCTCTGATGACCACCGATTAAAAATGCCGAGCGCAGCAGCTTGTCTTTGCTGTGCATCGTGACGACGCCGTTATCCCAGCGCACAATCATGTCGTTGTCGCGGTCATGAAAAGCAATTGTCCCGCCGAGATTGGCAGCTACGCCGGCACTGGAAAACTTTGACCATACCCGCCGCCCTCTGAGGTTCTGCAGACCGGCGGGAGATAGCGAATCAACGCTAGTTTTCTTCTCTGTTGAAGAGATTGGAAACTTTGTATGTAACCACTGGTGGTGGCTGATTGTTGCGCTCATTTTCGCTTGACCTTAATAGGAGGCACTTGCCGGGAATAAAAAAACCAAGAAAGACATTGCCATGTATTTTATGCGAATTGTTCTCAATTGGTTTTAGGTATTGAGATTCGCCTCTGTCATCGATTTCAAGATTCAAGATTGCTCCTTTTTGCTTATTTGTAGTTGTGCAAAATTCCTGAAACTGCCACGGGCTACTAGAGTTGGTGATTTTCTTAGCGCTCCAAGGCACTTGTCGCTTACTAAGAATTATTCTCAATTGAGGCCCGATTATCATAACTTAGATGCGAATAGTTTCAATTCTTGACAGAGTGTATTTAACCTTTTTCTCCCGTCTTTGCTTGCTCACACTAGCCTACGGGTAAATTATGTCGATGATATCTATTCGCAATAATTTGACAAAAATGGCAAAACCTAATTGTCTGTGAGATTCTTGTTGTCATGTTGCGCTATGTGCGCGAGCCTTTACTTGAGCTTATTGCGACTATGTTGCAATAAGCTAATTGACAGGAAATGCAATAACTCTGAAAAATGCCCATTTGGCGGCTTTTTTCTAGTCTGCAACTGCGCCTCTATTGCTTGTTTGGTTTTGTCTTGAATAGCTAGGCTGAGGTTCTACTTTTCTCTCACGCAAACTTTCAGGAATCCCCACAAAACAACAAGACAACTCGTCCACTGCAAGATCTTACTTCATTGGACTAAGCCGACTTAAGACAAAAGAAAGTGAAAATCGTTTTCGTGACGATTCGCTGTTCCTTTTCTCATGTTGGTCGTTGTTTTCTGGGCAGCTGAATTGTTTGCGCAACTGCGCGAACCTAACAAGGAGAACAATAATGAGAATCGCATTTCTTGGCAAAGGCGGCTCAGGTAAGACCACTACTGCCGCTAGCTTCATTCGTCATGCCTCAGGCAAAAGCCCATTTGTTTTGGCTTTTGACGCTGATGTAAATGCTCACCTGGGTGCCGCTCTATCTATTGAGTCTGAGCCGCCACATCTCGGAGAGCTCTTCACGCCTATCACTGAATATCTCAAGGGCAAGCGCACTGATCTGGGTGAGAAACCTATGATCATGACCACACCGCCGTCGCTCCTGTCTAACTTTATTCGCTGTCAGTTTGATGATCCTCTCATTGCCAAATACGGGCGTCGGCAAGGTGCCATTGCCTTGCTCACCGTCGGAAAGTATGAACAAGCTGATGTGGGCTCGGCCTGCTATCACTCAAAGCTTTCTGGCGCCATCAGCATCCTTCATCACTTGCTTGATGGCCCCAACGATATTGTCGTTGCCGACAATACCGCCGGCACTGATGCTGTCGCTACGTCACTCTGGTTTGCTTACGACATGCATATCTTTGTGGTTGAGCCAACTCAGAAGTCAGTGCAGGTCTATAAGGACTTCATCAAACTATTGCCTGCTCTGGCTGACAAGACTTACGTTCTCGGCAATAAAGTGGAGGGAGCTGAAGACGAGCAATTCATTGCTGGTCATGTTGCGGCAGACAAGTTGCTGGGTTTCGTTCCGCTCTCGAAGCATTTGAAGCGTTTCGAACAAGGCCACCCTGAGGCACTAGAGCTTTTTCAGCAAGAGCAGGCTAAGGTGTTCGATAAGGTGCTTGCTACTTTGCTCGCTCAGACCGGGGTTTGGAATCTCTATCTGCAGCGTTGGCGCGATACCCACCTTCGCCTTGGCCAGGAGGGGTACACCGACTTCCACGGTCTCAGCCTGGACGAGGGACTTGACTCGAAATTTTCTTACCAGGCGATTTTGCTGCCGCCACTTCCCTCTGAAACCCCAAAGAAAGACTAATAACGATGTCTGACAAATTCAAAATTTTCGTCTGCACCAAAGGCAAGAAATGTCCGAAGAAAGGAAGCGAGGCTGTTTGCCTTGCTTTCGAATCGGCCGTAGCCGAGCTTGGCTGCGACAAGACGGTCTCCGTCAAGGGCAGCAAGTGCATGGACCTTTGCAAAAAGGGCCCGGTTGTTGTCACCATGCCTGACAAAGCCTCATACGGCCGGGTTGCTCCCACTGATGCCAAAGAAATCGTTGCCAACCTCGTGGCTGGTGGAAAACCAGTTGAGCGTTTGCGTATCAAGAAGAAAGATTAGGATTATGCCTATGAAATTTTATTCGCCTAAAGCTAGGATTGGCCTGGCTTTGATTGATGCAGCTTTGAGTGCTAAAGCCTCTATCGAAGGTGCTTTGGGTCAGAAAAACGAGGCCCAGAAAACTTTGCGTCGTCTGCTTGAGCACCGCCAAAGTTACTTGCCTTTAGACCATGTGTCGAGGGCGAATGCACAGTACGCCTTGGCCTTGAGCTTTTACGATGGCAACGCGGTTGACTGCATGCAGGCGGAAGCCTTGCTGCATGAATGCCAGTTGAGCTTCGTCAAGAAGTTTGGCCCTTTTAGCGTGCGTGTGGCAAAGACTCTTCACCTTCGTGGATTGGTTCATAGTCGCCTTGGCGACAATCAGCGCTCCCACACCTTCCATCAGGCTGCTGAGACAGTTTATGCCAAAGTGCGGCCGCTTTCATATGACCGTATTGCTAATCTTCATCAGCTTGGCTTTAAGCAAGATTGGCTTGGTATGTCACGGGAAGCTGAAGCGACGCGTGAGTTAGCCGGTCAGCTTAACCGCCTGGCGGTGATGCAGAGCGTGCGACAGCGCTACTGAATTTTAGCTTCTGCAACCTCTGGAAACACTGACTTCTGACTAAACAGGAGAGTGAGAATCTCTCACTCTCCTGTTTATGTCTTCTGTTTCGGGCTTCTACTTATGTCTTCTGCTTATGTCTTCTGTTTCGAGCTTCTACTTATGTCTTCTGCTTATTTCTTCTGGCTGTGTATGCTATCGCGACGCTCACATTGAGAATGAATGCTGGGCTCTATTGCTGTTGGCACTCCATCATTAATAGAGTTCAAAAAAATGGACTTATTTATACTGTATGTAGTAGTTGATAGATGATTGTCTTTTTTGAAAAAAATTGAAACCAAATTGATGTTGATACGTCGAGGGTGTTCCAAGGAGAAAAAAGATGGAAGACAAAAAAACAACTCACAGACTTCTATATCAGTCTCTAGCCGAAGTTATTAGCTCTAAAAGAAAGAGCTTGAAAATGACTCAACAACAGCTGGCTAGTGCTTCAGGAATAGATCGTGTCTTTATTAGCAATGTCGAGCAAGGTAAACGCAAGCCGAGCTTCGGTTCTGTTGCAAGTATCGCTCGAGGTTTAAACCTTAGCTATGCGAAACTCGTAGGCGAGTGCGAAAAATGTATGAATCGTGATTCCACTGGCTCTCATAGCGAAGTCCCCGCACCAGATTACAATCAAGAACCGGCCTAGCCATTTGATTTTGTCTTCAGTAGCAATGTTAGTTGGTTCAAGCTAAGATTCAGGAAACCACCTGGAGCGATCATGCATAGTCAAACGCCAGAATCATTGCAACCACAGCTAGCTTTGCTACTACGACGTTTAAAGCTACAACCCGCAGACTTCAATTCTATTTCTGTTGCTCTTTTAATGGTTTCGAGTTTGGGGCTCAGCGCTTTTACTTTGACTGGTTGCAGTGGCTCTCTGGGCCATTCTGCCCAGGCTGAAAGTGGTGGTAAGCAAGCTCAGCTACTCTCGTCTCGCGGTAACGAAGGCTCGTCGGCAACTTCTGCTGCAAATCCAGATAGTAGTGTTAGTTCGGATGATAATCCTGGTGCAATACCTGGTGTTAGCTCTGGCGGGAGCCCCGGTTCTAGTTCTGGCTCTAGTTCGGATTCAGATTCCGGTGCCAGTTCGCCACCCTATGCCGGCTCTGATTCTGGTGCTACCATGCCAGGCTCAACGGGTTCGTCTGGCTCATCTGGTACATCGAGTTCATCGGGTGACGATACTGTTGTAAGCAGCGGGCCTTTAGACGATCATCATGAGTGGACCCAAGAAGAGATGCTGCTGGCTCGACCCATGCCGATGAGTCAAGAAGAGCGTGATTTCGCTTTTAAGAATAAGGCGCCCGAATCTATTCGCACCTGGACCTTGGGAGAGTTTCAAGACTTCACTAAGACTGCCATGGGGCGCAGTCAGATGTTGCAAGAGGGGCGTCGCTGGGTTGGTATTAGAACCACATTGAAACAACAATTGGTCTTGGGGCAAGATTTTCTTGCCGGTGCTGGCCACAACAAGTCTAAGAAAAGTCGTTCTAAGATTTCACAGCCGGGACAAAATGCTGCTTCGGTCGACGGTGAGGCAAAAGAAGTAATTCCCGAGTTTCTAAGCGATGAGGGGGTTTTTGAAGGCGCTGAAAGTGCCACCACTTTTGATCGCTTAAAAGAATGTCGCCAGGATATAACTGATCTTTGCCGCTCTATTGATGGTGTCAAGAAGACGGCTAGTAAGCGCGGTCGCTTAGAGGCTCTTGAACAGTATATGAGTTCTCAATAGCTCAATAAAAAAGCCACCCAGATAAATCTGCGGCGGCTTTTTTACTATCGTCTGACTGCCTATTGCGTAGGCTCGATATTTCTTGCTGCTTCAAGTCAGAATCCACAGCTAGCGGGTTATCGCTACAATTTCCGGTCTGCGCAGACCTGACGTTTCCACTTAACCC
>Ga0075444_10000365_pt1 | contig 26928 bp, 20 predicted proteins | sample CoawatmetaG01DNA_FD_76836 | JGI IMG/M metagenome (GOLD analysis project Ga0075444, IMG submission 76836) | Marine microbial communities from the West Antarctic Peninsula - Coastal water metaG017-DNA | ecosystem: Environmental > Aquatic > Marine > Coastal | place: Atlantic Ocean: West Antarctic... | reverse complement strand
GGCAATGATTGTCAGTTCACTGATATTTATGGCTCCAGGTCTATTGAGTTTGCATTTTTTCGAGAGTATCGGTAGCTTGTTGTGGGGCTTAGGAATGGGCGCCTTCTGTGTTTATTTAGGCAAAAAATTACAACCAGCCTGGGCTAATTTAGTGGTGCTATTTTTAGCTGTGCAAACTGCTCTTAGCTCGCTCGCTCTGACTTGGTCATTGTTCCCGCATTCCTTAGGATTGGCCGGTGGGGGTTATAGTGATGCCACGCTTATGGCTAAAATGATCCCTTTTACCCTACCTGTATTTTGGGTTCTACTCTGGGTTAGCATTTCCATACTAATGCTTTTCTTTACTCTCAAACACACTTATGGTGCTGCTATTTTGAAAAAGCGCCCAGATTTTAAAAAGATTCAGAAACAATAATTGGAGGATCAATGCAGCTTGTAGAATGTGTGCCCAACTTTTCTGAAGGCCGAAACGAAAAAGTAATAGATGCAATTGCCGATGCTATTCGCAGCGTAAGTGGAGTCAGTCTGCTTGACGTTGACCCTGGCTATAGTACCAATCGCACGGTCGTTACTTTTGTCGGACAGCCAGAGCAGGTGGTTGAAGCAGCCTACCAAGCTATTTCTAAAGCCTCGCAATTGATCGATATGCGCAAGCACCAGGGTGAGCATCCGCGTATGGGTGCCACTGATGTCTGCCCCTTTGTTCCCGTTAGTGGCATCACTATGGAGCAATGTGTGCAGTTAGCTAATACTTTAGGCGAAAGAGTCGGTCGCGATCTCGGCATTCCTATTTATCTATATGGCGAAGCCGCGAAGAAAGCCGAAAGGCGCAGTTTAGCTGATATTCGCCAGGGCGAATACGAAGCACTGAATGAGAAAATGAAAGACAGTGGTTTTAGACCTGATTTTGGACCATCAGCTTTTAATGCTGCTAGCGGTGCCACCGTCATTGGTGCCAGGCAGTTTCTCATTGCCTATAACGTTAACCTTAATACTCGCTCTAAAAAGCTGGCCAACGAAATTGCCTTCAATATAAGAGAAGCTGGCCGTGCCAAGCGCAATGCCAAAGGCGAGATTGAGAAAGATGCCAGCGGCAACACTATTAAGGTGCCTGGTACCCTTAAAGAAGTACGGGCTGTCGGTTGGTATGTCGATGAATATCAGCGGGCACAAGTCTCTATCAACTTGACAAATTTTGAAGTTACTTCTTTGCATCAGGCCTTTGATGAAGTGGTTCGCCAGGCTGAACTATTGGGCCTGAGGGTGACAGGTAGTGAGATTGTCGGCTTGGTGCCTTTGGCGCCAATGCTTGAAGCAGGTAGGCACTATCTACGCAAACAAGGTCGTTCGACCGGTGTCAGTGAAGCCGAAATTGTCGAATGTGCTATTCAGTCATTAGGTCTGGCTGAACTCTCGCCCTTTGTGGCCAAAGAGAAAATTATTGAATATCGCGTTGCCCCCGAAGGCAAGTTCTTGCGTGATATGACTCTGACCAAGTTTGTCGATGAGTTGGCTAGTGAATCGCCAGCACCCGGTGGCGGCAGTGTTGCTGCTCTCTGTGGTTCACTTTCGGCTGCCCTCAGTGCCATGGTGGCCAATCTCACTTTTGACAAGAAAGGTTTTGAAGATAAGAAGGCCATGATGGAAGGGGTGGGCCGAGATGCTCAGCGTTTGAAGCAATGGATGCTTCAGACTGTCGACGACGACATGCAGGCCTTCAACCGCATTATTGATGCTCGCCGTATGGCCAAAGGTAGTGAGAGTGAAAAGGCTTTGCGCGATGCTGCCATCTTAGAGGCCAGCAAAGCGGCAACTTTAACTCCGCTGTCAGTATTGCAAGGCGCGCCAGTATTGCTTGAATTGGCTGCTCGTGTAGTTGAACACGGCAACCCTAGCTCTTTGTCTGATGGCGCCGTGGCCGCCCTTGTGGCCGCCGCAGCAGCAGAGGGAGCCTACTACAATGTTTTGATCAATTTGCGCGACTTCGGTCAATCCAGCGCTGAGCAAGAGTTTGTTAGTGATACTCGCGGCCAGGCTGACAAGTTAATAGCCGTTGTGAGAAGTCGCTCCGAAGAAATCAAGCAATTGGCAATGGCCGCACTAAGTTAATTCAAAATCAGCCTATTCTGTAAAGAGAAGTAAATGGGGCTACAATTACCCCACTACCTGTGAGGGAGCATTATGGCAATTGCTACAGACAGCAAAGAAAGCAAAGGATTTGGCAGCGCAGTGACGAATGAATGGGAAACCCCGGACTTCATAAATGCCCAGAAGCGCCTTGACAAGGTCGCTCAGCATATGAAACTCGACAACAATGTTATTGAGCCAATGCGTCACCCTAAGCGTTCTTTATCTGTGGTTGTGCCGGCGCGAATGGACGACGGTTCTGTGCGAACCTTTATGGGTTATCGCGTTCACCATGACCTGGCCCTCGGACCCGGTAAAGGTGGCTTGCGCTATCACTCTGAAGTTACCCTTGGTGAAGTGGCTTCTATGGCCATGCTTATGACCTGGAAATGCTCCCTGATGAACCTGCCTTTTGGCGGCGCTCATGGTGGCATCAGGATGGACCCAAACACTCTTTCTAAAGGTGAGCTTGAGCGTATTACTCGCCGTTATACTTCTGAAATTCTCGAGATGATTGGGCCGACCCAAGACATTGCTGGCCCAGATTTGAACACTGATGAACAGACCATGGCCTGGATCATGGACACTTATTCAGTCAATAAAGGTTTTACCGTTCCTTCGATTGTCACGGGCAAGCCTCAATATTTGGGCGGCTCACTGGGCGTCTTGCAATCTACTGGTTATGGCGTAGCTCTTGCTGCTAGACGGGCTGCTACTTTTGCTAAGCTCAAAGGCGATTCTCCAGCTGTAGTTATTCAAGGCCTGGGACACGTTGGTTCTTCTGTTGCCCGTAACTTGAGTAAGGCTGGATTCAAAATCGTCGGTGTATCAGATGCCTTCGGTGGTCTTTCCAATGCTAAGGGCTTTGATGTGGAAGACCTCATGGCTTTCATCGATAAGAATGGCGCCATGTACGAGTATCCCCATGCTGACAAAGTCAGCAATGAAGAGCTGCTCGAACTAGAGTGCGATATCCTGGCACCGTGCGCAGTATCAAGCCAGATTCACGCTGGTAATGCTGATCGTCTCAAGTGTAAAGTTGTTGTGGAAGGTGCTAATTCGCCAACCACGCCAAATGCCGATGACGTCCTTGATGGTAAGGGCGTAATTGTCATGCCTGATATTCTTGCCAATGCTGCCGGCGTAACTGTCGGCTATTTTGAGTGGGTGCAAGGTTTAATGCGCTTACTCTGGACCGAAGAGGAAGTCTATCAGCGCCTTGAAGGCCTGGTTAATAACGTCTGCACCAAAGTATTCGAAGTGGCCGATAGCCAGAAATTGACTCTGCGCATGTCAGCCATGAGTATTGCTGTTGAGCGTATTGTTGAAGCTAGACGCCTACGTGGACTCTATCCATAACTTCAGGGTTTGGGTGTTAGTTCAATAAAGATCAGTTGTGGTCGGCAGAGAAAGCGCATTCTTGGTGCGTAGCAGCGCTCCATGCCTACTCCTCGCGATAAAATTAGGGTTGTGCCTGGCTTGGTTTCGACAGCTTCTTGCTCTTTTGTGCCTTGGGCCCAATGACGAGGAACTGCCGCTAATGTTAGCGGTGGCCCAAATAGTGGCAGTTGCACCTGGCCACCATGGGTATGACCGGCTACCAAAAGGTCCGCTTCCGGCTTTGCCAGTGCGAAATCAGGCCCATGGCCCATAACTATGTGAAATGGCTTGGTGGCTGTAATTTTGACATTCTGATTGAAAGAGTCGGCAAAGCTCAGTCCAGTAATGGCTAACTCTCCAGTGGTTACTGTTTTCGTATCAGGCATAGCTGTAACCGGCAAGCCTTTAAATATTGATGGCCAACCGTCAACTTCGACATTGCCTTGTACGGCATAGACGCCAAGTGGTGCGGAAAGTTTTGCCTCTTTGAGAAGCTTGGTCAGTTCGCCTTGCCATTTAACTTGCTCAGGCCAAGTTAGACACTGAATGTAGTCGCCGGGCAAAAGAATCAAATCTGGTTTTTCTTGCATAACCCTGGCAACCGCTGCTTTTTCGTAGTCGCCTATTTGATCTGTTTGCAAGTCGGAGAGGACAGCTATCTTTATGCTCTTGGTTATTTTGCTGCTTGATAGTTTGACGTTTGTCACTTCTAGCCAATGGGGCTCGACTATAAATGTATCAATCGAGATTGCCACTACGAGCAGTGCTAGAACGAGAAGTGTATTGGCTGTTTTTACAAGTTCGTTTTTTCTAGCGGCAGCTTGTGCCATCACTAAAAATATTGGGCCGGCGATGAAGACGCCCATGGCCAGTAGGTTTATTAGCTCAAATGGCTGGGCTGTAAGAAAGAAGCCAAATAAGGCGGCGGCTACTATGCCTATGGCAAAATAGAATAGTGAGACTATGTAGCGTCCAACTTTCTTACCATCTTTGATGAAGTCATAGTGCAGAGCCAGGAGGCAAAGTAGCACGGTGACCCAGAATACTAGAATCGCCGCCCAGTGCTCTGAATGAAATTGCAAAGTCTATCTCGCAAACATGGCTAGAGCGCAGCCAGTGTCAGTGAGCGGTGTACCGAAAAATTGGAGACATAGGGTTCTATATCTGATTCTTTAAGAATGCCTTTTTCTGTAACCAGCCCAGTAAGTAGATTGAAGGGTACCAAGTCAAATTGTTGATTGAGCACCGCGACGCCTTTTGGCGTGTTGTCCCAAACTTCTACTCCTGGCCTTTCGTGCTTTTCAAATTCAAAGAGGCGCTCGTCTGTGACAAATTTCTCGGTGCCAGAAAGGGCGTACAAAGGTACATTCAACTCTCGACAGGCGACAGCCAGCATCCACGAACCAACTTTATTGACGACTCCCGGTCTGGCGATGCAATCACAGCCCATGAAGGCCGCACTGCAATTACCGAGCACCAGGCCCATGGCATTATCAAATGTGTGAATTACTTCTATACCGCCTGAGGCGAGACGTGAGGCTAACTTGCGCCCTTCCATACTAGGTCTTGCTTCGGTGCAGACTACTCTAAAGAAGCGGCCTCTGGCCCTGGCGTTTAGAAGTGCACTTACTACGGTGGAGCTAAAGGAATAGGCAAAAATTAGCTCGCCTGGATCGATTAGATCATAGGCAATGTCAGCAATGGTTGAAGCACTAGCACAAAGCATTTTTTCGAACTTAGCCAGGGCGGTATCGCAGCGGTTGCGAATCTCTTCTACCGTTTGGGCATTTTCGATGGCTAGTAAGACATCGTTGCCAAGGTGAAAGAGCGGTGCCATGGCTGGTTGGGCATCAATAAGACTTTTGGCCGTGTAAGTGAGATTGCTCTTGACTTGCTCCGGCGAAACCTGGTCTCCTGATAGGACGCTTTGAAAAACAGTAATTGCCCTGAGGGCAATTTCAGCAGCGCCGCTTAGTAGATCGTCTCTAATTGGTTGAATAAGGTTAGCTACGTGTTCAGCTACCTTCTTATCAGCCTCTGGTGTATTCATGAGTCTCTCGCTCCCGAAATCTCTACATCTAGTTTATCTGCTTTATCTCTTTTGTGGGCCATTTGTAGCCTGATAGATATTAGCTATGGGCCGCTAACTGGGAGGCTTGGTCATGTTTTAACAAATAGGCCGTCCTACTGTCGTCCACTAAATGTGTCCAGGGTAGAACTTCTTCGCTCGGAATATTTCTAAAAGCATAGTAGTCAAGATCGGGGATGTGACCTTCAAGGTTACGCAGGGCCCTCTTCCAGGCTCCAATTTTGCCGTCAGAGGCGGCTACCTCCATCAAAACTGTAGACAAGCGCCGATCGCCCCGTGAAATCAAAGCCTGTATGTCACTCCAGTTATGGCTCTCTGGTCGCACTTCGATGCCTATTTTTGAGAGATTCTTGCGAATAAACTCTAGTTTTCGCTGGCAGTCTTTATCGCGTCCTGCCCATTGATAAGGAGTTTGTGCCTTGGGCACGAAGGAGCTGACGCCAAAGACAAATTTAAGGCGCTTATGCTTTTTCTTTAGTCTGGCCATGAGGTCAATGGTTTGGTCTAGATCGCTTTGGCTTTCGTAGGGTAAGCCGACGATGCCGTAGAACTTCACTCCGCTCAAACCGCTTTCTTCAATCATCTCAACAGCTTTGAAAATCTCCGCTTCTGACAGATTTTTCTTCATTACTGCGCGTAGTTTTTCTGAGCCAGATTCGATGGCGATAGTAACTGAGCGTTGGCCAAGTTTTTTTATGGTGGCAAGAATTTCAACAGTCAAGCTATCCGCTCTGACAGAGGCCACTGTCATCTCTAGGTCTTCTCTATCTATTAGTCGCTCTGCCAACTGATGAAAATGGGGATGCTCAGTTACTGATGGGCCCAGCAGTCCTATGCGTTTTGTATATTTCATCGCCCCATTTATTTTCTCGATGATGGTGTCGATATTGGTGGCACGAAAAGGGCGAGTTAAAAAACTGGCCAGGCAAAATCTACATTCTTGCGGACACGAACGCACCACTTCAATCAAAAACGTGTCACTCCAGGCGGTGGCACTACTTAATATCTGTGTATGGGCTACATAGTCATCTGGTGTGGGGAAAACTTGCTTTACGACCTTGCTCGGATTGGCATCAGTAGGGGTGATGGCAAGAACCGGACCGCAGGGTTCATATTCGACTTTGTAGAGGCAAGGTACATAAATTCCCGGAACCTGGGAAAGCTTAATCAACTTTTCCCGGCGGTCGGGGAGGTCTTTTATCGTTTGCCAGGCGGCCACGAAAACGGGCACTATAGCTTCTGCGTCACCTAGTAGAATGACATCGAAGAATTCGGCGAAGGGTTCGGGATTGGCCGTGAGAACGGGCCCGCCGCCGAAGACAATAGGTGTCGACTGCTCTTCTTGTCGGCCTGCTGCAGTGTGAGCGATGCCCTTATCGCTCATGATCTTGAGAATATTGATAAAGTCTAATTCCCAAGAAACGGTGAAGCCGAGTAATTGGCATTGCTCAATATTGGCTTCTTCAATATCAGTAAAGCCACGACGTATCAATACATTTGTATGTTGTTCAAAAAGCCACCATACAAGTTGATAGCCGAGCCCTGACATGCCTATTTCGTAGGTGTTGGGAAAATACCAAGCTACTTCGATGTCAGGGTTGTTCTTGGCGATTATAGGCGCCAGGCGTGTTTCGGTGGCAAACATGTTAGTTTTGCCGCCCTTGTTGGTTTTCTCTGACTTATCAAGCAAGCTGAATATTCCTTTTAGCTCTCTGATTGTGCCAGATTCTGGGGCTTTTAGGCCAAAACAAAGAAATAGGCCAGGATAAACCTGACCTATTTCTTTATCAACAACGATTAGGTGGAGAAAAGTTTTAGCTGGCCTTACCGGCTTTTGGTAGAAGTTTGTGCCAGTCAGTATCCAACCCTTTGAAGAATTGGTGAGCATTGAGCACATCGTCATAGGTAATAGGCGGCATGCCTACAAGCCTATCTTTGTCACGCTTTGTCCAGTCGCGTGGATGAAGTGCTACAGGCTTCTGTGGTTTGGGAGTTGTGCCAACGATGGCTACGCCCAAGGGATGTCCACAGGTGCTGCAGGTTACGCGGACGACAAGAACTCCGGGTTCTTCCCTGAGCAATTGAATTCCGTCTGATTTGAAAGCGTGAGAACAGAAACGGCATTCTTTCTGTTGGAAGTATTCCTGGATTGCCTGGAAACTTCCGCCATGCAAGTTGCCCATACTTGTCCGTCAATTCTAGGTTCTCTTAAGAGAACAATTTAAGCAGTAGTTATTACATTGAAAAGAAGCAGATACAAATTGAGAAAGATTTCGTGCTGTTTCGATAAGTTCTCTATCCAAATTTAAATCCCGTGAAAAGGATTATACTTGAACCTTTGTAAATCGCAGCAAAAAACTTCGCAAATCAGATCAACATTTTCTGATAAAAGCGGACGCTTGCACTCTCATTCTTGAGATTTAGGAGTATTGAAGTTATGACGCATATTGAAGAAATATCGGCAATGGAGATTTTGGACTCACGCGGAAATCCGACTGTTGAAGTTGTAGTTGTCCTCGCCGGTGGTGCCATAGGTAGAGCAGCGGTGCCATCTGGTGCCTCTACGGGTAGTTTCGAAGCTGTTGAGCTTAGAGACAATGATAAAGCCCGCTACGGCGGCAAAGGCGTACTCAAGGCTATCCATAATATACATGAATTGATCGCTGAGAATCTCGTCGGTATGGATGCTGTAGATCAAACAGCAATAGACCGCATGTTGCTTAAGCTAGACGGTACTGATAATAAATCGGTGCTAGGAGCTAATGCCACCCTTGGTGTCAGTCTCGCAGTTGCAAAGGCTGCTGCCGATGCCTTAGGTTTGCCGCTCTTTCGCTATGTAGGCGGAGTTTCAGCCAATATACTTCCTGTGCCAATGATGAATATCATCAATGGTGGCAAGCATGCACAAGATGGTGTCGACTTCCAAGAATTTATGATCGTTCCTCTTGGTGCTAATAGTTTCTCTGAGTGTCTTCGTTGGGGTGCTGAGATTTATCAGGCACTAAAAGCGGTGCTTCACAAAAAAGGTCTTAGCACCGGGGTTGGTGACGAGGGTGGTTTTGCACCATCGCTCAAAACCAATGAGGCGGCCCTTGAGCTAATTATTGAAGCGATCGAAAAGTCTGGCTTCAAACCTGGTTCTGATGTAGCCATTGCCCTTGATCCAGCTTCGACAGAGTTCTATTCGTCTGGTAAATATGTTTTGGCTACAGAGAATAGATCTTTAACTAGCAAGGAAATGGTTAAGGTCTATGAGCAATTGGTCAATGCTTATCCAATTATCAGTATCGAAGACGGCTTGGCCGAAGAAGACTGGGAAGGCTGGAAGGAAATGACAGTAGCTCTGGGTGATCGCATCCAGCTTGTTGGTGACGATCTATTTGTCACCAATGTAACCAGACTGCAGCGTGGTATCGAACTTGGTGTCGCCAACTCTATATTGATAAAGCCAAACCAAATCGGTACTTTGACTGAGACTATTGATGCCGTCAATATGGCTCGTGAAAGTGGCTATGGTAGTGTCCTTTCTCACCGCTCTGGTGAAACTGAAGATGCCACCATTGCCGATCTGGCAGTGGCACTTGGTACTTGCCAGATCAAGACTGGTGCACCTTGTCGTGCTGAGCGTACGGCGAAATACAACCAGTTGCTGCGCATTGAGCATGACCTTGGCACTCAAGCGATATTCCGCGGGCCTCTGTCGTTTAGGCAAAATCGTCCCGGTGCGAAGCACCTAGCTGCCGCTACGAAATAACTTCTATATATAGATATAGAAAGAGCGCTCCTTCAAGTGAGGGGGCGCTCTTGTTTTCAAGTGCTGCGGGCGAGGGTCTTAGCTTTTAGTTCATGCTCGCCATATTTTGCGCCGCACCGCTTCTCTTTAGAACTGAAGTCGTGCGATAGCGTCCTAGGTACTGACCATCCAGGTACTGATCAACATAACTTTTAGCAGAGATTATGTCTGGGCCGGTTTGAGCGAACTGGTCTCGGGCGCGAGCGGCCCATGATCCCTGCATGTTATCGCCGAAATAATAAGTTGTGCGGTCTGCTTTAGCCTCAGTACCGTTGAAGGTAATTGCTTGAGATTGGGTTTCAACCCAACCCGGTTGGTTCCAACGAGCGTGAATGCCGCCATCCTTGCTGAGGAAGAAGACCACCTCAGAGCCGATTACCTGCCCCTGCAGCACTGCTGGCAGGGTGGAGTCGACCACTGTGGTCTGGCAGTACCAGGCGCCCTGGTACGAAGCAGGGAATGAATTAGTGGTGGGTTTGTTGAGGCCGGGCTGTGTATTGCCGGAAGGCTGACCCTTCGCCAGGTCGGGGCGACCTTGTTGACTCTGCAAAGGAGCCTGAATCTGGCCCTGATTTTGATTTGAATAGGGATTTGCACCTGAATTTGGATTTGAACCTGAATTTGGATTTGATTCCAGGGCCTCAGCCCTTTCTTCAACTTGACCAGAGAGCAGCATTGCCTGAGCAGCCTGACAATTAACCGCCAGAGCGAGCAGGATGGCTATCAATTTCAGATTCAGACTTTTGGCGATTACCCTGGTTTCCATAAGCTCTAGCTCAACAAACTGAGACCGGTAAATTGCTGCTGGTTAGGCCTTGTGGCCCTTCTCACAGTTTCTATGTTCCCTTGAAAACGACCAATTATTCACCCTGACTGTGGCTGCAGTTTTATTAATCTGGCCCGATCGTTCAAGAAAGGCTATGGATGGGCCGATGTTTGTAAAGTGCTGCTACGATCTTGGCTGCGCTCTAGGAGGGGATTAGGTGAGTAATAAAACAGTCATGGCTACAGAAATTAAAGACATTGGCCTTGCCGCACTTGGCAAGCAGAGAATCGAGTGGGCTGAGGGCGATATGCCTGTGCTCAAAATGATTCGCGAACGCTTCGAAAAAGAAAAACCATTCAAAGGCTTGAGAGTTTCAGTATGTGCGCACGTTACTAGCGAAACTGCTAATTTAGCAAAGGCGCTTGTAGCTGGTGGTGCCGACTGCGTTGTCATTGCCTCTAACCCGCTTTCCACCCAAGATGATGTGGCCGCTTCTCTGGTCAAAGATTGGAATATGTCTGTTTTCGCCATCAAGGGTGAAGACATTCCTACCTATCATCGTCATATCAATGTTGCCCTTGATCACAGACCACACTTCATCATTGATGATGGTTCCGACCTAGTTGCTACTCTTTTGCAAGAGCGTCCAGAGCAAGTGGCGGAAGTAATCGGTTCTACGGAAGAAACCACTACTGGTATCACTCGCCTACACTCAATGCAGCGCGATGGTGCCTTGAAGTTTCCAGCCATTGCCGTAAACGATGCTCAGACCAAACACATGTTTGATAATCGTTACGGTACTGGTCAATCAACTCTTGACGGTATTATCCGCGCCACCAACCGCTTGGTCGCTGGCCGCAACGTTGTAGTCTTAGGCTATGGCTGGTGCGGTAAGGGCTGCGCCATGCGTGCACGCGGCTTAGGTGCTAACGTCATCGTTACTGAAGTCGATCCTATTAGAGCGATTGAAGCAGTTATGGATGGCTTCCGCGTTATGCCTGTGGCCGAAGCTGCAGCAATCGGCGATTTGTTCATTACCGTGACTGGCAACCGCCATGTTATCGATGAGGCTCATTTTGCCGTGATGAAGGAAGGCGCTATTGTCTGTAACTCGGGTCACTTTGACCTTGAGCTCAACCTTGATGCCTTAAGAAAAATGGCTAAGTCGCGTCGCGAAGTTCGACCATTGATGGAAGAGTTTGTCTTGCCTAGCGGCAACAAAGTCTATGTTTTGGCCGAAGGACGTCTGGTCAACTTGTCCTGTGCTGAAGGTCACCCAGCCTCTGTAATGGACATGAGCTTCGCCAATCAGGCTTTGGCTCTTGAATACCTGGCTAAGAATAAGGGCAAATTGAGCGCTGGTGTTCATACCCTGCCTTTAGAAATTGACCAAGAAATTGCTTCATTGAAGCTTAAGTCGTTGGGTATGACAATTGATAAACTCACTCCCGAAATGACTGAGTATATGAATTCTTGGAAGTCTGGCACTTAAGACCAATACAGATAGAATCAAAGAAGGCCCAGACAATTGTCTGGGCCTTCTTTCTTTAGCTCTTAAATCAGTTAATGATTTAGTTGATTTTCTGGAACATGTAGCCAATGCCACGAGCGGTCAAAATCAGATCAGGGTTGGAAGAATCCTCTTCTAGTTTTGATCGCAAACGACTGATGTGAACGTCTACTACTCTGGTATCAATTCTGTGGTCAGGTGGATAGGCCCATACCTGTTGAAGAATCTCACCGCGAGAATAGGGTTTGCCTGAATTGGTGACCAGTAGTTCAAGCAAGCTGAATTCCATCCCGGTGAGCCGGATTCTTTCGTTCTTGCGAGTTACTTGACGCTTATTCAAGTCAATTTTGAGGTTGCCGATGGTGATGACATTCGAGCTCTTGCTCTGGCCAACTTCTTGATGACGTTCAACAGTGCGACGCAAAACAGCCTTAATACGAGCTTCTAGCTCGCTAGGGCTGAATGGTTTAACTACATAATCGTCAGCTCCAATTTCCAAACCTTGAATGCGGTTAGAAACATCGGCGACGGCCGTCAACATAATAATAGGGGTATCAGAAGTCTTGCGAATTTCGCGACAGACTTCATAGCCGTCCATTTTTGGAAGCATGACGTCGAGGATGACCAGGTCGGGCTGGAATGAGTTGAACTGCTCCAGCGCTTCTTGTCCGTCGGCTGCCGTTGCCACGTTGTATCCGGCAAGCTTCAGGCGGGTTTCGAGGATGCGCCTAATTGAAGCTTCATCGTCTACAACCAGAACCTTTTCTTGTTCGGAAGTGTTATCCACTGCTTTATCCTTATCTAGCCTAATATTTGCCTGACTAAGTTCTTTAGTAAGTTATTTAAAGAATATACCACTATATAGGACCATTCAGAACTGGCACTTGCGGCCTAGAGTCTCTTGACAGGCTTTGCCTTAATGGCGATTCAATATTAGCTTCCTTCTCAGTGGATAGACAATTTTTATTGATTGCAAATTGCTGTCTGCTCTTGCGGTCCCTCTTGGCAATCGATCGAAAGATAAGTAGAAAATCATGTCCCCGCGGGTGGTGCCACCTGGATATGGTTCTGGCATATCCGCTCCCTTGACATACATATTTACTATGGCTGATCGTGCACCACATTTGGTTGTCAGTTGCTGCTGGGCATTATTTTTGTAATTGGCTCAATGCCCTGCTGGGTTGGCTTTTTGGCGGTTGTAAATAGCTTAGTGTTAAGCCAATGTTGAATGTATGGTGCCCTGGCAAAAAGATTAGTGCATCTCCCAAGCAGTCGTGTTAAGCTTCTGTACTGGTCGGTCTTGTGCCGGCTTTACCATGAATGCTCCCAGTATTCGAAAGCAATCGGAAAACAGGTCGGGAGTTCATAGAGGGAGAGTGGAATGAATAAGCCCCAGTTGAGCTTAGCTTTGAGCCTATCAATAGTGCTGCTCCAAGCTAATTGGCTGCAGGCACAATCTGAGCCGCAAGGCGCTATCTGGCAGAGAATGGCCAGTTCTGCCAACTCGGCAGGAGCAGGTGTGTCCCGGTCAACTCAGAGAGTTGCCACAAATATCAAACTAGCTAGTGCTGCGAAGAAAGCGCCAGTAGCTAAGGCTGATGTGGTTGATGCAAGTCATGCAATGTTGTTCTTATCTAAAGGTAAGGACATCGGTGCTGGCAGTGCAGCCCCTGCAGCAGCCCTGACGATTCACCCCAGCTTGCCGCTGGAGAGCATAAGTGCTGCTCCGGTTGAAGCTGCGGATCTTTCTCCGGCTACTGCCCCGGACATGGCCAGTCAACCTGAGATTTCTCAACCAGCCCCTCGCATAGCATCTCTGCCATCGAGCGCCGCGACAACTGCTTCTTCGAAGCAGATGTTGGCCCAGCTTGCTCCAGACCATTTGCTCGCTCAAGCTGACCATACTAATCTCACCCCACAGCCAATACCACCAGTGGTGACAGGTACTCTTGATTTTGAAGAGTACAAAGTAACCAACGTTATTGACTTGAAAGTTTCGCAATCTCGTACATTCAAATTGAAGAACAAGATTGTTAGAACCTCCATTTCTGATCCTGGCGTTGCTGAACCAGTAGTAGTAGCTGAGAACCAGCTAGTTCTTCTCGGTAAGGCCCCTGGTACTTCCACTCTAGTATTGTGGGATGACGCCGGTAACTCCGTTTCAATCGACTTGCGTGTGAGCCGCGATTACTCGCAGCTACAAGCAACTCTGCGTGAAATCGATCCCCGCATCATCGTCAAAGCCTTCTCAGTCGGTGGCTCTGACCGCGTACTTCTTACTGGTGATGTTGACCACCCTGAATCAATCATTAAAGCGTTCGCCGCATCGAACGTATTTATGGATGACCGCGGTATGAACATCCAAGTCGCCAATAGCCGCATTATTGCTGGCCGTATTGGTGAAACTGGTGGTGCCGCAACCGGTGGCGGTCAGTCTGGTCAGTTAGCCACTATCGGCTCAGTTGACCGTTATACATTCTTTGGCAACAACGCCAATAACATTGGCAAAGCCCAAGTAATGGTTTCTGACGGCGGCCGCGTCACTAGCTTAGTTAAAGTGCGCAAAGTGCCTTTGATTGTCTTGCACGTAACGTTCATGGAAATGAATACTGCGGCTGCAAGAGAATTAGCCGTATCGATGGGCTTCGGTATGTCGAACAAGACCTTCTCGTTCGGTATCGGTGGTTCACAAAATGGTACTGCTGCAGCACCACTTACATCTGTACCTGGTCTACGTGGCTACCACGGTCTTAGCAACGCCACAGTGGCGTCCACTAACGCTGCTGGTAACCCACCTTCAATTGGTGTCCTCACCAACACCGTATCTCCAGTGCAGCCTGCTGGCGTAGGTATTCCTACCTTCAACAACAGTGGTTATGTAGTTCAACCGGTTAGCTTCTTCAGCACGAATGCTGCTGGTGCTTCGGTCAGTGGTATCGGTCAGGGACAAATCATCACTGCTAGCGGTCTGCTTTCACAGTCAGTACTGCTTGGTGCACCTGGTGGTGTCTCCTTTAGTGCCGCTAACGCAGCCAACATCTTCACTGCTAACTCAAGCTTCGGCAACGGCACTATCTTCTCCTTAAACCCCACCGTTCAAGGTGTAATTTCATCGAGAAGAGCCAGAGTATTGGCTGAGCCAACTCTAGTGACATTGTCTGGCGAACGTGCTTCCTTCTTAGCCGGCGGTGAAATTCCAATTTTGCAAGCCGTAGCTGCTGGTGGTACTGCTCAACAGTCGGTGGTATTCGAACCCTTCGGTATGAGAATCAACATGATTCCTGTACTGCAAGAGAACGGCATCATCAACCTAGAAGTGTCACCTGAAGAGAGAATTATTGCTTCAAACCTTTCCTTCTCTCTATTCGCTAACGGTACTGGTGTGGTCCCTGGTTTCACTACCCGTAAGACTCAGACCATTGTTGAACTGAAGCCTGGTCAAGAGCTATACATCGCCGGTTTGGTATCGACCAACATCGGTAGAGAAGTAGCTAAGTTGCCAATCTTTGGTGAAGTACCTGTTCTCGGAGCCCTTTATCGTTCCAAAGCATTCAACAAGAACGAAAGTGAACTTGTTGTATCTGTCAGACCAGAAATCATCTTGCCCGGTACTCCTGGCCAGTTGAAACTTCCTGAAGAAATCGGTCGTACAGAAGGTCCTCGTGACATGAACATGTTCCAAGTTGAGCCTACCGTGCTCGACGAGCGCCACTTCACCAGTGGTCGCGCAGAACGTCACCAGAAGACTTCCCCGACCTTGCCTGATGGAGCTCCAGTTCCAGATAACGAGTAAGAACGAATGTTGATCTAATCGATCAATCATTAGAAGAGAGGAGCAGCGATGAGCTGCTCCTTTTTTTTGGCAAAATTCTTGAAATTTGCTCATCTTTCAAGATTCAGTGCATATACACTCCCTTGACATACATGCTTGCTATTACCGATAGTGCACCATCAGTGGTTGTCATTGGATTTTTTTGCTCAACTTAGCAAACACCATAGAAGACGGCTATTACTTGCTTTTGACGCTTGTAAAGAGAGAAGTGTTAAGTCAGTGTTGAATGTATGGTGCCTGGTGCGAAAAGATTAGTGCATTGCTTGAGCAGTCGTGTTAAGCTTCTGTACTGGTCGGTCTCGTGCCGGCTTTACCATGAATGCTCCCAGTATTCGAATGCAATCGGAAATCAGGTCGGGAGTTCATAGAGGGAGAGTGGAATGAATAAGCCCCAGTTGAGCTTAGCTTTTAGTCTATCGTTGGTCCTACTTCAAGCTAATTTGCTGTCGGCACACGCAGAGCCGCAGGGAGCGATTTGGCAGAGAATGGCCAGCTCGCAAGCTGCAGGCGCTTCTAAAGTGTCTAAGCCAGCTCAGAAAGTCAGTTCGGTCAAAAGAGCTGCACCAGTAACAAAGAGTGACTCCGTAGACGGTAGTCACGCCATGTTGTTCCTTCCAGCAGACAGTACTGCTGCAAGTTCTAGTACCGCAATGGCAATTCACTCGGCTAGCCCGATTGAGACGCCTGTAGCAGCTCCAGTAGCTTCTGGCGCTGTCAGTGGTTCGTCTAGAGCCGCTGCTGCGCAGTATGCTCCAGATCAAGTCGTGGCCCAGGCTGCTGACCAAAGCACCTATGTCACCGCTCAGCCAATACCACCAGTGGTGACAGGCACTGTAGAGCTTGAAGAGTTCAAAACAACAAATGCTATCGACTTGAAAGTTTCTCAATCGAGAACCTTCAAGTTTAAGAACAAAATCGTTCGTACTTCTATTTCTGACCCAGGCATTGCCGAGCCAGTTGTAGTTTCTGAGAATCAAATGGTATTGCTTGGTAAAGCACCAGGCACATGCACCATGCTTCTCTGGGACGATGCTGGTAATTCAATTAGCGTAGATCTTCGAGTTAGCCGTGATTACACACAGCTACAGACAACACTGCGTGAAATCGACCCTCGCATCATCGTTAAGGCTTTCTCTGTTGGTGGTTCTGACCGAGTGCTCTTGACCGGTGACGTAGACCACACAGAATCAATCGTTAAGGCCTTTGCTGCTTCGAACGTCTTCATGGACGATCGCGGTATGAACATTCAAGTAGTGAATAGCCGTATCGTTAACGGACGTATCGGTGAGACTGGTGGTACTTCCAGCGGCGGCGGCGGCCAAACAGGTCAGCTAGCCCAACTTAACTCCGTCGATAAATACACATTCTTCGGTAACCTTGCTAACAACATTGGCAAGGCCCAAGTTATGTCTTCCGACGGTGGCCGGGTAACAAGCTTGGTCAAGGTGCGCAAAGTACCTTTGATCGCATTGCACGTTACTTTCATGGAAATGAATACTTCTGCTGCTCGCGAATTAGCTTTGCAGTTAGGTATCGGTTATGCCGGTAAGTACTTCAACTTCGGTGTTGGTGGTACTGGTACCGCAACTAACGGTAGCGTTCTCACATCAGCTACCGGTATTCGCTACAGACAGAGCCAACAGTTCAACTCAGCAGCTGGCGCCCCTGTTCCGCCAAACTTAAGTACACAGCTTGTGACCTTGCAAGGTTCTCCAGCTAACGTCTTCCCAGGCAGTCAGGTCTATGGTACCGGTGGTATCGTCCAACCAGTATCATTCTTGACTCCTACGTATGTAACTGGTGTCGGTCAAGGTAACATCGTTGCTGGCGCTGCAGCTCTGCTTTCGCAGTCAGTTCTGCTTGGTGCTCCCGGTGGTGCCAACCTTAACGCCAATAACTTGTTCAACCTCTTCACTGGTATCTCAAACCTCGGTTCGTTCTCGATTAACCCAACTATCCAGGGTATTATCTCGAACAGAAGAGCAAGAGTACTGGCTGAGCCAACTCTAGTGACAATCTCCGGCGAAAGAGCATCGTTCTTAGCTGGTGGTGAAATTCCAATCGTTCAACAAATCGCAACGGCTGGTGCTGCACTTTCGTCAGTTACTTTCGAACCATTCGGTTTGAGACTAAACATGATTCCTGTGCTTCAAGAGAACGGCACAATCAACCTGCAGATTTCTCCTGAAGAGAGAATCATCGCTAACGAACTAGCATTCACTCTCGGTTCTGCAGCTTCATCAATCCCTGGTTTCACCACAAGAAAAACTCAGAGCATTGTTGAACTCAAGCCTGGTCAAGAACTCTACCTATCCGGTTTAGTCACAACCAACAGCGGTCGTGAATTGACCAAGACACCTCTGGGCGGTGAAGTACCAGTTCTTGGTGCTCTCTACCGTTCGAAGGCATTCAGCAAGAACGAAAGTGAACTTGTGATTGCCGTAAGACCAGAAATCATCCTTCCAGGTACTCCAGGTCAGCTCAAGCTTCCTGAAGATATCGGCCGGGTTGAAGGTCCTCGCGACATGAACATCTTCCAAGTTGAACCGACTGTAGTTGATGAACGTCACTACTCATCGGGTCGCTCAGAGCGTCACCAAAAGACCTCTCCAACCTTGCCTGAAGGCGCTCCAGTTCCTGATAACGAATAAGACCGAGTTCATTCCGATTGCATGATAACGAGGAGGGAGCGTAATGCTCCCTCCTTTTTTTTGATGAAACTGTTAAACTCTAAATATGAATCTACGTCTTAAGGCCACCTGGGCCTCACTTTTAGTTCTATTGCTTTTTGCCGTGTTTGTTTCACCAGCTTACGCAGCTAAGAAACTGATGGTTCCGCCGGTCTTTGCCGATCATATGGTGGTGCAACGAGATAAGCCCATTGTGGTATCGGGCAAAGCTTTGGCTGGTGCGGCGGTTCAGGTGGATGTGGCGGGCGTAGTCACTGCCACTATCGCCGACTCTAAGGGCAAATGGCGAGTAGTCGCCCCTGCTCATCCTTTAGGTGCACCTTTTAGCATCACCATATCCTCCACGGGCGAAACCATAGCTATTCGAGACGTACTGGCTGGTGATGTTTTTCTCTGTGCTGGTCAGTCTAATATGTTGTTGCCAGCGTTTGTTACCAATGATTGTCGGAGCTTGCCTGTTTTGAAGAGCGCCACGACTAGGTTTTTCAACCTTAGTAAGGGCGATCATATCGATCTATTTTTCAATACTGCTAAAGAGATGAGCCTTGAGGGTAGTACTGAGAAAGACTCATATTTTGACAGTGAAGGCTTTAAGTGGATTAAGGCAGACGATCCTGAAATTGAACATCGTTCGGCTGTGGCTGTGGCATTTGCTCATAGGCTTAGACAGTTGGTTAAGGACGATATTCCGATTGGTATAGTGCAGTGCACCATTGGTGGTACTAACATTCAAAGTTGGATACCAGCTTCTGAGGTTCCTGAAAAGTATGTTGATACCAAGACTGCAACTCCGGTAGGTTATGTCTACGAGAAGTATTTAGCTCCGATGGCCGGGCTCAATTTTAAGGCTGTGCTCTGGTATCAAGGTGAGTCCGATGTAGAACGCTTTACCTTCTATCCTCGACTTTTTGCCATTATGACTCAGCAATTACGTAAGCGTTTTTCTCCCGATATGGCATTCTTCATCATTCAGTTGCCTAATTGGGGTGCCAAAAGTACCATTGCGCCAAGTTTGACAGCCTACTTCAGAGAAGCTCAGCAGAAGGCAAGTATGGTTCCAAACTGCTTCTTGGTGCCAACACTTAATTCTGAAGTGACTGATTATGCTGAATTGCATAGCAGCAATAAGCTCACAGTAGGAAAAAATGCAGCTCAAATGGTAGCTGGTCAAATTTATAAAGTTGAACATGCTCTTACCCCTCGGTACTCCATGGTAGAACGGGTTGGACCGGAGTTGAAGGTGACTTTTTCCTATCTTGATAGCGGTCTTGAGCTGCGCGGTAAGAAGTTTACGGCTTTCGAGATTGCCGGTGCCGATGGTATTTTTAAGCCGGCCAGGGTAAGGCTCGAGGGTGAGGCATTATATTTGTCTAGCGCTGCGGTGCCCGAGCCGGAGCATTGTCGCTATGCCTGGGCCGATAATAGCGTCGCAGAACTATTTAGCAAGACTGGTATGCCAGTATCACCATTTCGTTCTGATGCTCTGCCTTTAGTTGGCAACAAAGCTAAAATGATGGAAATGCTAATTTACAAACAATAGATCAAACTGTAATTTCGCTCAGCGCTATTTCTTGCGTTGTGCTTTTTTAGCCAATTTAGCTTGATACTGTTCCATAAATTCACTAGATTCGCGTGGAAACTGGCTAGTGAAGATATCTAGCACTAATTTAACAGCTGTAGTGAGGAATTCTTCTCTCTCGTATTCGGGCATATAGCAATTGGCAAGGCCGATTTTGTCTACGATTTTTAGCAGACCTTTTTCGGACAACCGCACCATTGTGGTCATTACGGTTGTGTAGGCGATATCGCGATCTTGCCTTAGGGCGTCAAATACTTCTCTGACAGTCACTGTTGGATTAGCTAGTTTCCATACTAGCTCCATTATTTCGCATTCCAGATCGCCTAAGAATTTTCGCAGGCCCTTCTGGTTAAATCGAAAAGAGGCGTTTTCGTCGTTTAATCGCATATTTTTTCAATTGGTAAACACTACTAGCTATCGTAACATATCCTTTGACTTACAATAGTAATATTTCTTTCCACTATGAGAACCTCGAATGTCTATTCCTTCTAACAATCTCACCTCTTCCTCTAGCTCCCTTGGCTCTCGCCCGGTGGTCTTTCTCGACCGTGACGGCACTCTCAATGTTGAAGCTGGTTATATCAAAGAGGTAGAGAATCTCAATTTGATTGAAGGAGCAGGAGAGGCGATCGCCAAATTGAATCAGGCGGATGTAGCCTGCGTTCTTGTTACCAATCAAACTGGGGCTGCTCGTGGTTACTATCCAGAAAGTCATATAAATGCCTTGCATGAGCGTTTGGTAAAGCTTCTGGCCCTATCTAACGCCCATCTTGATGCAATCTACTATTGCCCCCACCTGTCGCGGGAAGAAGGCGGCGTCGTGGCGCCCTACGATATTGCCTGTGATTGTCGCAAACCTGGCCCTGGTCTGGTTGAGCAGGCTTATCGAGACCATCCGCAGCTAAGCAGGCACCTGGCTTTTGTTGTTGGTGACAAAGCTACCGATGTCGATCTTGCCGTCAACTGTCATGTCAAGGGTATTCTGGTCGAAACTGGCTTTGGCAAAGATGTTCAGTCTGGTGCCTATCAATGGCCAGTTAAACCTGATTTTCAGGCCAGTTCAATTGTTGAAGCGGCCGAATGGATTTTGTCTTCGATTAATAAGGCCAGTGTGGTCTGAAGCGTTCTATCTATACTCGCGAGCGTAGCAATAGACTGACTTCACTGAGTAAGTTCGGGATATCGAAAGGCTTAGGCAGATATAAGTCTGCGCCAGCTTCCAGAGCTAAGGATTGGTCCGGATGAGAGGTGGCCATCACGATCCAGATTTTCGACAATACATCATCGGCTTTCAAGGCGCGGCAGAGGTTCCAGCCATCCATTTTTCTATCGATTAAGTTTGACTCTAGCAAGATCAAGTCTGGTGGCTCGAAGCGGGCCAGCTCAAGGGCGTCGTCGGCTGAGCTTGTTACTTGCACGACATAGCCCTCAAGGGCCAGGGTTTCTTGTAGCAAGCAAGCCATAGCGCCATCAGGTTCTACCACTAAGATGCGGGAAATATGTTTAATTAGAGCTGCTGGATCCGAGTTGTTTTGCACTGTGCCGTTTTGATTGAGACTCTGTCCCTGACCGGAGCTTGCTGCCTGCAGCTCTTCTTCTATGTTGCTATCTGAAACCCAGAATGAGCCCTGTCTTTGTTTTGCTACATTGCGGTGATCGCGAGCTGTGGTTAAGACATCGATGTATGACTGGAACTTTTTAACGGTATTGCTGACGATACCAATAGCAATTGAGATTAATGGTACTCTGCGGCGAATGCCACCGCGGCCAGTAGAGATTAGATAGCCTCTAGCAATGTCGCCCTTGGGATAAAAACGAGAGCTGACATTATCAAATTGCTGGCAGATTAGTTCGGCTTTTCTTTCTGCCACTTCTGGCCTTGTCACCATGATAAAGTCATCAGCTTCAAGGTGACCGACAAATTCGGTTTCGTCTGCGCAATCGAGCAAGATTGCTGCCAGCGCCTTAATCAGTTGGTCCCCGGCCAGATCGCCATAGGTTTCGTTATAGACTCGAATCTTGTTTAAATCTAGTGACATAACCGACCAAGCCTTGTCTGAGTAGAGGCATTGCTCGAGCATTCGACGAATTAGATTTGGCCCTGGTAATTGGGTTAATGGATTGGAAAACTCTTCTTGCCTTCGTCTCAAATGGGCTAGAACTCTTATTGCCAGCTCATTCTTGTCGATTGGATCGCCAAGCACATCATCAGCACCATAACGAAAGGCATTGATTCTTTCGGTTACATCAGTAGATGGATGCAGCAGAACTAGCACCGGCCGTGGTGGCGCTAGTGTGGCGCGAATCTGTTGGCAATAAAGTCTGCCATCTCCAGAGCTAACGCCATCGAGTTGGTTGGGCAGGATAATAATATCGGGATGAAGGAAAGAGAGTAGCTCGTTTGCTTCTTCAAAGGAAGTTACGGCGTGAACTTTACTTCCTGTTTTTTCTAATACCGATGAAAATTCAGCAGCTTGCCTTGCTTGATTGATAATAAGAATGACGGGGGTGGGGAGGAGCATTTAGTCCCTCCCTCTGGCTGCTTGTTGCTCTAATGTCGCGGCTGGCAGCTTCACTGTAAAAGTTGTATTGCCTGGTTGGCTAGCCACGCTAATTTGGCCGCCTAAGGCCAGGCATAGCGAGCGGGTGATATAGAGACCCAATCCGGTGCCTTCTGTTTGTCTAACCAAAGGATTGTCAAGACGGCCGAATTTCGAAAAAACTTGAGGCAAGTGTTCCTCGGGGATACCGACACCTTCATCGCTAATTGAGAACTCAACCATTTCAACGTCGGAGGAATTGTTTTTTTCTTTTTCTTTTTCCAGCCCTCTGGCTGTGATAGTAACGGTGGTGCCCGCCGGTGAATACTTGATGGCGTTATCAATGAGGTTTGTCAGAATTTGCTCTAACCTGTCAGCATCTGCCCATACTGGGGTAAGACCGGCGGGAACACTGACTATTATTTTGTGGTTCTTGGCTTTGTCAGTTAGATTTTGCTGCACTCTTTCGATGGCATCGCGGGGATCTATGGCACGAATAGTGAGTTGTAGCTTTTTCGATTCAAGTCTAGAAACGGCAAGAATGTCTTCTACCAGCCTTGTAAGCCGATCTGCTTGATCTTTTATGATGCCAACGTAGCGCCTCTGTTGCGATACATCTAGTCTATCCCCAGCTCTTAGAATAGTATCGGCAAAACCTTTGATGCTAGTAAGGGGAGTGCGCAATTCGTGGGAGACGGTACTAACAAACTCAGTTTGGGCTTGTTGCAATGAGTTTGCCTGAATCACATAAATAATCGTCAAGTAACCCCAGGGCTTCTCTTCTTCTTCTTTTTCTTCTGTCGATTTTCCTGATTTAGCCGACGAGTCTGTCAAGGGAAAGCGAGAGGCTGGCATAACGAATTCAACACCGGCACGGGTTAACACCGTTACTGGCTTGGGATCGCTTTCGTCTTCGCCAGATTCTTTGCCTTGCTCTTTAGGCGATTCTTTGTGATTATCTGTCTCTTCGTGGCCATGCCAGTCAACCATTGTGGCGATCTGGTGGCCGACAATTTCTTCTATCTCTGCGCCAATTAGCTTGGCGAAAGATGGATTAGTGGTAGTGATTAATCCCGCTATATCTGTCACTACAACAGCGTCAGCAGAATTAAGCAGAAGGGTGCGATAGATTTCTTCTGTCTTAATTGACACGATATTTATTTCACTGCAATTGCGGTTCTTCCTGAAATCTAACTTAGCATTAGATAAAGGGGGCTTTTCGCATTACAACCTATCCTTAAGGTTTAGCGCATTAATTGAACACTTTGCTGTCCTTGCCTATTTCAAATCAGTCAAATCAAGTAGTTCCTTAAGCCTTGCCTCGTCGGTAAGAAAACGATATCCGATCAGGGCTTCAAAAGCCGTTGCTTGCCTGAGAACAGCCTGTTCGACATTACGCCGAAAGCCCGCTGGTTTTAGATTGCGAGCGCGTCTGACAATGTCGAGTTCATCTTCTGTGAGATTAGGTTTAAGTATCTCAATTAGCCGGGCTTGTTCTTTAGAATTCACCCTAGAGACAACTTGATCGTGCAGTTTTTTTACTGTAACTGAGGCCAGCAGTTCACGCTCTCTTTCGAACAATTCAAATACAGCATCACCAAGGTGGGCCAAACTGCGCAAAGGAATCTCTTTGACTTGTTTCAGTCGGTCTTGTTGACTGAGAGCTTTGAATGTTTCGCCGAATAGCATCTTGTTCTCGTTTAAATTCGGCTATTTTCTGCCGCTGCGCTTGGCCAATACTTCACCAAGTGCTTGCCAGGCAAAGTTGGGCAATGACTGCGCCATGCGACTTAAGCGCCATGGCTCTTTGAGTAAGCGATAGAGCCATTCGCAGTGAAATTTTTGAAAGGTTAAAGGTGCCCGCTTAACAAAACCAGTCCAAACGTCGAAGCTGCCGCCAACACCAATTAGCACTGCTTGCGGAAATAGGTGCTTGTAGCGGTCAATGAAAAATTCCTGTCGCGGTACGCCCATGGCAACAAGAATCAGTCTAGGCCTTTTCTCTGCCATAGTTTCAAGAATTGTTTGTTCTTCGGCTTTGTCGAAAAATCCATTTTGATAAGCCACTATTTTGATACCAGGATGAAGTTTTGGCAGTTCTTCTATCAGTTTATTCATCACCTCTGGTCTGCCGCCGATCAAGGCTACTTCTTGACCTAACTTGGCCGCGCTGGCAAGAGCACTGGCAGCTAGTTCAATGCCGGGGAGTCTTTGTACTTTAGAATTTTTTGCTTCGGCTAAGCGCAAGGCCCAGACTACACCAGCTCCATCGGGCACGACTAAATTGGCGTTGCGAATAATGCGGTCAAGTTCTTTGTCTTTCTGCGAAGCTACAACCATCTCGGCGTTAATCGTTACGACATGGAGAGATTGATTCTTTTGCCAGGCCTCTTCAATCACTTCAATGGCAGCGCTCTCGCTGACTAGATCAACGGGATAACCGAGTACGTGGTCTCTGCTTTTTACTGCTGGCAATGGCATGTTATTTAGTGGTATCAACTGTAGTATAGGTATTTAGTTAAGACGCGAGAATTTTAGCTATAAGTGCACCGTTCTGGCAAGCCATTTGTTTGCAGTCTCTGGCTTGATGGCTGGCGGCAGCAGCTAGCTCATCGTAATTTGATAGGGCTGCTTTAATGGTGGCAGGCCAAGACTGGCTATCATGGTTGTCTTCATTTCTGGTAAAGGTGAGATTGGGTTGTTTGAACTGTTTCAATACAATTTCAACTTTAGGATCATACGATATGCCAATCACTGGTTTGCCGCTAGCTAAAGACATAATTAGTGAGTGTAAGCGCATACCGATAACCATATCGAGTGATGCTAGCAATGATAACCACTGACTCGGTAAGAGATCTTGGTGCGGCGGCAACCACACGGTGCGTTTTTTGCTTTGCCACAAGTCAACAAAAGATTGCAAAATCGGGCGGTCTTGCTGATCTTGCAGAGGCAGCATCACTAAAATGGCGGACGAATCAAGTGTGGCCTCTATAGTTTCGACAAGTTTCTGCAGATGGGCTGAGGTAAATCCAGCACCGCTGCGCAGCGAAATACCAATGAGGCTTGGTCTTGGTCTGGTACTCGAGCCGTATTGATCTAGGAGGTCTTGCACCGGCTGCGGCGGGGCAGATCTTTCAAGGGTCCAGACTGGGTCTGCTGTTCGTATGCTTTTTGCCTTGAGTCCCCATTCTTCAAGCTGAGCATAAGAATTGTCGTCGCGTACCGAAATGCGGTCTGCAAGCTGCAAAAATTGTTTGGTAAGGCTGCGGCTGATCGACCTGTTGAGCGGTCCTAGACCTTGGGCATAGATTAGTATTTTGCTGCCGAAGAGGCGCGCTAGGGTAATTAGCCCGCCATAGTAGACAATTGATTTGAGCGAGTCGGTGTCTTGAAAGAGGCCGCCGCCACCACTAATGAAGAGCTTTGTCCGCGGGAGCAGCGCGATTATTTCTTTCAACTTCCAGCGATTGACAGTTTGCACGGCAAATTGTGTTCTCGTCTTGATTGGATTGTTTGACAACACAACAATGTCATCTGGCTTGATACTGGCTGCTTTAACTTCGCTCAGCAGTTGCTCTAGTATGGCTTCGTCGCCGAGATTGTCGAAGCCGTAGTAGCCGGATATCAAAACCAGTGAACGCGCCATAAAATTTCTATCTCTGGAAGCCTTATCTGCTCAGGATTTTAGCACTTGCAGCTAAACCTTTTGGCCTGGTATATGCCTTGGCTATATTGTGCTGCTTGCTGCTTTTGCCATATCATCTATAAATGGCAGCTGATTCTGTAACTATTGATTTGTTCGAGAGCTTGATCGTAAGAAAAGGTGTTCAGGCACTTGGCAGCGTTGAAGTGAGCTGGTTTGAAGTTAAACCTCGCTGCAGCGAAGAGCTTAGTGCGGTTCTGCGCCTCTCGGCGACGCCCGATTTTCCCAATCCTGTGTTCTTTCCCGGTCTACTTCACTTTGAGGCTTTGCAAGAAGGCAAGCAAAATGTCTTCATTGACTTTTCAGCACTTACCGCGGTTCGCGAGCATGTTGAAAGTGACCTTGTGATCGCCTGTGAAACGGGCCTAACCATAGGCCAGCTCAATGAGCATCTTAGTGCTTTTGGCCAACGCTTTCCTGTGGATTTGGGGGCCAACGCTAACAATGTGGCTTTGATAGATCTGCTTTTGACGGGAGATGGAGGCTACTTAGAAACGGGCTTCGGTTATTTGCGCAGTCAAATACTTGGTCTTGAATCGGTCTACTCTCAGGGTTTGGTGCTTAAGAGTGGCGGCCGTGTGGTGAAGAATGTCACCGGTTTTGATGTTACTAAATTAGTGCTTGGTAGCCGCGGGGCCTTTGCTTTTCCTTATCTAGCTTATTTGCGTCTGGCTGCCATTCCCGAGGCTGTCGCCAGCTTTTCTGCCAGGTCAAAGTCGAACGATTCAAGTGAACTACTGGCGGTGTCAGCTCGCTTGCTCTCTTCTGGTTTGCCCCTGTCGGCTCTTGAGATAGTTGAGGTAGAAAATCAAGGCAATTTTGAGTGTCAGCTGATAGTTCAAGTTGAGGGACCAGCTCAGCTAGTTGCTGATTTGAGTGCGCAGATAGAAGTTGAACTGAGCGGCTTTAAGTTTAGGGT
>Ga0075444_10000362_pt1 | contig 26999 bp, 28 predicted proteins | sample CoawatmetaG01DNA_FD_76836 | JGI IMG/M metagenome (GOLD analysis project Ga0075444, IMG submission 76836) | Marine microbial communities from the West Antarctic Peninsula - Coastal water metaG017-DNA | ecosystem: Environmental > Aquatic > Marine > Coastal | place: Atlantic Ocean: West Antarctic... | reverse complement strand
CCCATTAGCGGAACGGGCAAGCAAGCTGAGTCTACATTGCTCAATTATGTTGATAAGCAAACCGAAATGCAGGTCAAAACTGACCATGACCGCAAGATATCGGTCGAATTTTCATTGAAGCGTATCAATGTCGGCGGTGTCTTGATGTATTTAGGCACGGCTCTTGATATTAACGAAAGAATTGAGCTTGTTGCTATCAAGCAGAAGTTTATTGAAGTGGTGTCAGAGCAGATCAAGACGCCTTTGGCGCGGGCGATGGGTTTTATCAAGCAAACCCTGCAGGGGCTCTATGGCAATCTGGATGCGCCAGGTAAAAGCCGGGGCGAAGCCGCTCTTGGCGATATGCAGAAGGCAATTTTGGCCCTTGACGCTATGGTGGAAGTGGACAAACTTGAGACTGGCAGCTTTGATGTGGAGTTGAGCCCGAACAGCATTATGGTGCTGGTGAAGCAGGGTGTGCTTTCGATGTTGCATGACATCCGCGAAGCTGATTTGGTCTTTGAAATCAACGGGCCTGACGGCGAAGTTATGGCTGATGAAGCGCGCATGTTCCAGGTGATTCAAACACTTCTGTCTAACGCCATTAAAGTGTCGCCCCGGGGTAGCAAAGTGCGGGTGCAGATTGTGGAAGAACCCGATCGCATGCGAGTTGAGTTCATCGATCGCGGTTGTGGACTTTCAGAAGATCAAAAGAAAGCTATTTTCGATCGCTTCCGTCAGCCTTCAACTGACGGCGATCCCAATGCTCTAGGCAACGGCAAAAGTTTACTAGTGGCAAAATATTGCATAGAAAAGCATGGTGGCAATATGGGCGTGTTTAGCTCGCCTGGCACTGGCTCTAACTTCTGGTTCGATTTGCCTAAGGCTAATTTGTAACTTGTTTCAAAGTCGCTCTAGCTCTAGAGTTTCCGCTCTGAGAAGCTTATTGGCTTCGGTGTTTTTTTTGCATCAAATTTCTTTGCCAGCTCTTGCCGCTCCGCAGCCTCGGTCGCAATCAAAATCTGCTCCTGCTAGTAGCTCTGTTAATAGCTCTGTTAATAGCTCTGTTAGTGGCTCTAGCAGTAGCTCCGTTAGCAGTCCGGTCAGTACCTATTCAAATGTGACTGAGCTTTCTTACCGAGCCCGTGAGCGTTTTGAAGCTGAACCGAAGAACCCTGATGCGGCTTACAATTTTGCTGTTTATCAACTGATGATTGGTGATAGGCAGTATGCCCAACAGATCTTCACCAAGGCTGTGGACCTTAAAGCCGATGACTTTCTCAGCCATTTGGGTCTGGCTCAGACCAAGGCCAACGATCCAGCCGGTAGCGTCAAAAATGCACAGGTTGAGCTGGCCAGGGCTGAAGCTTTGGCCTTGAGTGCTTCAGGTTCGGTGCAGTTTCGCGCCGGGCAGCTTGACCGTATGGGCAAGACTTACTTGGCTATTGATAATCCAGAAAAGGCATTGGCTCTCTATCAAAAGGCTTACTCGCTACAGCCCGAAAGCCGCCAGATTCTGCAGATGCTCGTGCGTTCTGCTCTGGTAGCAAGAAATTTGAAAGTGGCTGGGGCTCATCTCAGCGTCTTAATGGCAGGGTCTGTTAACGAGCGCCAATTGTTGCTGGCTATGGCGACTAACTGCCCGGCTCTAGCCTCTAGTGGGGGTGTAGCCACTGGTAAGCTTGAGCGCTTTATTCTTGACCAGATGAAAGCTAACTATGGCGCTGATGCAGACCTGTTTTATGCTCTTGGTCGCAGCTTTGAAGCAGCTAAGTGTTTTTCTAGCGCTTCCCAGTGTTATAGCACCGCTGTTGCTTTGGCCCCAGAGGAGGGGCAGTTCGTGCTTGCCCACTGTGCTCGTCTGGTTGCAGAAGGTAAGCGCCAGGCCGCCCTGGGAGTGCTTAAGGCTATGGCCAGCCAGGCCCTTCCGCTCGAGCCTACGCCCCGTCGCTTGGCCATGGCTGGCATGATTGCTGCTGGCGTCAAAGAGCTGAGCGGTGGCGCACATCTCTACAAAAGCAAGGTGATGGAGACCACGCACTTGGCATGTAAATGCAAAATTACTGCCTATAACTATGTATTGCGGCGCCTGCCAGGGGTTGTCTATGCGCGAATTACCGGAGGCAAAGGGCCGTACAATTTGCTTGTGTACGACCCGGCTATCACTGTGGCTGAGAAGGCCTGGGCCAAGTTGGGCCGAGACGTAACCTATAAAATTGTGCCAGGGCCCGCTCGCACTATTGTCGACTTTCCTGCCCTGGTGCAGACTGCTTTGACAAATTATGATATGGCGCCAATTCAAGAGCGCAAGTACTACGAATTTGAGGCCTTGCCTCTCAAGCCCTAGATGCTCTTGGGCAGTCAGTCAAGCCGCTTAGCCGATTGGTCAATGAGACAGCGGATATAAAGCTTATCTGATTTATCTAAGTTGTAGGCATTTTTATATACATTCTGGCCTTCGGGCTTTGTAGACTTATGACCTTAGTCAAAGCTTGGGGGTGTTCTGTGTCTCGCCTTGCGCCTATTAATTTCATGGGTTGGATTAACGACAATCGTCATTTGCTCAAGCCTCCAGTGGGCAATAAGCTGATTTGGGAAGATAGTGACGTCATCGTTATGGTCGTCGGCGGCCCCAATTCGCGTACTGACTATCATGTTAACGGCGGCGAAGAGTTTTTCTATCAGGTGGAAGGGGATATCACCCTCAAGGTTTTTGACCAGGGTAAGCACGAAGATGTGGTAATTAAGCAGGGTGAAATTTTCTTGCTGCCGCCTAGTGTGCCTCATTCTCCGCGGCGTCCGGCCAATACTGTCGGTTTAGTTATTGAACAGAAGCGGCAGCCTGGTGAAGAAGATGGCTTTATCTGGTTCTGCGAAAAGTGCGGTGAAAAACTCTACGAAGAGTATTTCCCTCTGACAAATATTGCCACCCAGTTTCCACCTATTTTTGACCGCTTCTACGCCAGCGAAAATACTCTCTGCAAGAAGTGCGGCACCAAAGTTGTTAAACCTAAATAGCTGAACCTAAATAGAAATAAGCATGAAGAAGATCGACATCCACACTCATATTTTGCCCAAGCACTTGCCAAAGTTTAAAGACAAGTATGGCTACGGCGGCTTCATTGAGCTTGATCACCATAAGCCCTGTTGTGCGCGTATGGTGCGCGATGATGGCAAGTTCTTTCGTGATATTGAAGAAAATTGCTGGGAGCCTTCTGCCCGCATCAAAGACTGCGATCAGTCAGGTGTCACTATGCAGGTTCTCTCCACTGTGCCGGTGATGTTCAGTTACTGGGCTCAGGCAAAAGACTGCCTTGATTTGTCTAGTCACCTCAATGATCACATCGCTGAGATCGTGAGGCAGTATCCTCAGCGCTTTGCTGGCTTGGGTACTATTCCTATGCAAGATCCAGATTTAGCTATCAAAGAAATGACCCGCTGCGTTAAAGAGCTGGGTTTGCGGGGAGTGCAGATTGGCTCTCATGTCAACGATTGGAACTTGAATGAAGAGCGGCTCTTTCCTGTTTTCGAAGCTGCTAGCGAGCTTGGCGCTGCGATTTTTGTGCATCCCTGGGACATGATGGGAGAAAATCGCATGTCGCAGTATATGCTGCCCTGGCTGGTGGGAATGCCTGCTGAAGTATCGCTAGCAATTTGTTCAATGATCTTTGGCGGCGTTTTTGAGCGCTTGCCCAAGTTACGAGTTGCCTTCGCCCATGGTGGCGGTGCTTTCCCCATGACTCTAGGGCGCATTGCCCATGGCTTTGCTACCCGCCAAGATCTTTGTGCTGTAGACAATCCCATTTGTCCTAGCAATTATGTCGGTCGTTTTTATGTTGATGCTTTGGTTCACGATGCCAATGTTTTGCGTTTTATCCTCAATCTTTTTGGTGAAAAGTGTATTGCCTTGGGCAGTGATTATCCCTTCCCATTGATGGAAGCTGAGCCAGGCAAAATGATTGAATCGTTGACTGACGTTAGTGTCGATGTGAAGGAGCGATTATTGAGTGGAACGGCTTTAGAGTGGCTTGGCATGAACTAGCAAAGGCAAAAGCGAGCAAAGGCAAGAGCTAGCAAGGCAAGAATTAGCAAGGGGATAAAATGGACAGCCTGAAAGTAAAGAACGAGTCGAATCAGATGCCTTATCAGTTTGAGAATTCTCTTGAATTTGCTAAATCGCTCGATCAAGGCGATCAGTTAAGTCACATACGTGAACAGTTTATTTTGCCTAGCGATCTGGCTGCCAGTGGCGGCAGCTCTTGTGTCTATCTGGCTGGTAATTCTCTTGGGCTGCAGCCGCGCAAGGCCAAAGAGTATATCAATGCTGAGCTTGAAGATTGGGCTAAGCTTGGGGTTGAAGGCCATTTGCATGCCCGTCATGCCTGGCTGCCGTACCACGAATTTGTCACTGATATGAGTGCTCGTCTGGTCGGCGCCAAGCCGTCTGAAGTGGTGGTGATGAATACCCTCACTGTCAATTTGCATTTGATGATGGTGTCGTTCTATCGACCAACAAAAGAGCGCTATAAAATCGTTGTAGAGAAAAATGCTTTTCCCTCTGACCAATATGCAGTAGCTTCACAAGCCAGCTTCCATGGCTTTGATCCAGCCACTGCAATAATCGAGCTGACTCCCAGACCCGGTGCTGATACTCTTGCTACTGAAGATATTCTTGCGACTCTCAAGCAGCATGGCGGTGAAGTTGCTTTAGTGCTTTTGGGCAATGTCAATTATCTTACCGGCCAGGCTTTTGAGGTCGAGAAAATTGCTGCTGAGGCCCATGCTCAAGGAGCGCAGTTTGGTCTTAATCTCGCCCACGGTGCGGGCAATTTAGAACTGAAGCTGCATGACTGGCAAGTCGATTTTGCCGTCTGGTGCTCGTACAAATATTTGAATGCTGGCCCGGGTGGTTTATCTGGTTGTTTCGTGCACGAGAAGCATGGTCACTCTTTTGACTTGCCACGCTTTGCTGGTTGGTGGGGCCACAATAAAGAAGAGCGCTTCAAAATGGCTCCAGTCTTTGACCCTATGCCCGGTGCAGAAGGCTGGCAACTTTCCAATCCACCGATTTTTCAACTTGCAGCTCTGCGCGCTTCGCTAGAATTATTTGATCAAGCAACCATGCCAAAGCTGCGTCAGCGAGGCGATAAGCTCACTGCATTTATGGAATATTTACTCAATTCAGTTGAAGGTTTTTGTTCAATAATTACGCCATCTGATATTGCTCAGCGTGGCAGTCAGCTCAGCATTCGCTTTAAAGGCGATGGCAAAGAGCTGTTAGAGCAGTTCAAACAAAAAGGTGTAGTCTGCGATTTTCGCGAACCAGATATAATTCGCGCAACGCCAACGGCTATGTATAACACCTTTGAAGATGTCTATCGATTTTATGAAGTGGTAAAGAATTTTGCTGGGCAAAAGTAGAGCTCTAAAAAGGAAGGCGAAAAATGGTTGAAGCAACAAAAGAAGCTGAAATAGCAATTGTTGGCGCTGGCCTGGTGGGCTCGCTTCTAGCAATTTTGATGGCCAAGCGTGGTTTCAAAATTGACGTTTATGAACGTCGAGTTGATATGCGCAAAGAGAAAATTTCTGCGGGTCGCTCCATTAACCTGGCAATTTCTACCAGAGGCTTAAAGGCTATGAGTTTGGCTGGCCTTGATGATGATGTGCTCTTGCAAGCTGTGCCCATGCGCGGCCGCATGATGCACTCTAAAGCCGGTGAGTTGACTTATCAACCCTATGGCAAAAGTGATGATGAATACATCAACTCAATTTCGCGTGCTAGCCTCAATCAAATGCTCATGACTAAAGCCGAAGCCACTGGCTCTGTGCGCTTCCATTTTCAACAGAAAGCTGATGGTTTGGATATTCCCACCAATGCCGTGGCTTTTGTGGATGAGTCGGTTAAGCCTCATGTAGAGTATGCCGTGAAGGCGGCTATCGTCATTGGCACTGATGGCTCGGCTTCTAAGATTCGCGATGATATAACCGAGCAGTATGGTTATAACTGCACTTCGTCGCGGCTTGACTATGGCTATAAAGAGCTCGTCATTCCAGCCGCTGCTGATGGCTCTTTTCAGATGGAAAAGCATGCTCTGCATATCTGGCCTCGAGGCGCTTATATGCTCATTGCCTTGCCTAACTTCGATGGTAGTTTCACTTGTACTTTGTTCCTTCCTTTTGTCGGGCCGAACAGCTTTGAGGGCTTGACCACAAGAGAAGCGGTTGAGGAATTCTTTAACGCTGAGTTTGCTGATGCTGTGCCTTTGATACCGAATCTGGTGGATAATTTCTTCGCTAATCCCACTGGCCATATGGACACAGTTAAGTCTTATCCTTGGAACGTTGATGGCCGAGCTCTATTGTTAGGTGACGCTGCCCATGCCATTGTGCCTTTCTTTGGTCAGGGCGCGAACTGTGGTTTTGAAGATCTCACTATCTTAGAAGAGTGTATTGATGAGCACATCGCTCGTGGTGGCAGTCTCTACATTGATCAGCGCCAGAAGGTTTCAACCGAAGCACCAGAAAGCATAGCCGATGCCGCTCAACAGCGCCGGGCACAAGAAGGCGTCTATAACTGGCAAATCATTTTTGATGAATTGGTCAAGCGGCGCAAACCAAACTGTGATGCCATAGCCGATATGGCTGTCGAGAACTTCACTGAAATGCGCGACAAAGTAGGCGATCCTAAATTCTTGCTCGGCAAGGGTGTGGAAAAGCTTTTAGAGAAAGAATTTGCTGGCGCTTATCGCTCTCGCTACTCCCTGGTCACTTTCAGCAACTACCCCTACAAACTCGCTCTTGAAGCTGGTGTGGTTTGCGAGGAAATTTTGAACGAACTGTGCTCCAATATAGAGAGACCGGATCAAGTTGATCTGGTTTTGGCGAAGAAGCTAATTGATGCTAAGCTCACTCCGCTGCTCTTGCAATATGGTGTCAGTAGCGAAGCTGTGGCCGCAAGGTAAGAAGGCATGAAGATAGCTTTCAATTGCGAAAGTGCCTGCCTAGAGTGTTAACTTAGAAAGGGCTAGCTTCGAAAGGGATAGATTGTCCGAAAGTAAGTTTCCGGCTACACGAATGATAGTCATTGCCAACCTAGCGGTTTTCGCCGCTATGTGTGTGTTTTCGGGTGGCCAGGCACTGACTACGCCGAGTATAGAGATGCTTAGAGCTTGGGGGGCTAACTATGGCCCGCTCACCCTCAATGGTGAGTGGTGGCGCATGTTTTCCTCTATGTTCTTGCATATTGGCTTTGTGCATATTGCTTTCAATATGGCGGCACTGTGGAATTTGGGGCAGTCGGCAGAAGAACTCTTTGGCACCCGCCGCTTTGTCAATCTCTATTTCATTTCAGGCTTTGGTGGCTCCTGCCTCAGTATGCTCTTCAACCCGAGCGTTACTTCTGCCGGTGCTTCCGGTGCTATTTTTGGAGTCTATGGTGCACTATTTGCTTTCTTCTTTGCTCATCGCAAAGAGATGGGTAAAGAAGCATTCCTGGCTGGTAGTAAGTCAGTAACTGCATTTCTTGTTTTGAATATTGTGCTGGGGCTTGTTTTTGGTTTCGATAATTTTTGCCATCTAGGTGGCCTGGTCTCTGGTTTTCTCTGCGGTACTTTTTACCTGCCTCGCGGTAATAAACCGCTTTCAAGACATCCGGTTTTGGGAACTTTCCTACTTATTGCCTCTATCTATGGGCTTTTTAAGTATGCTCAAACTATCCCATTTGACTTGGGTGAGCGTTATTACGTCACTATGACACTCGATTTGGCCGGAAAGAAACGCTACGCTGAGGCTAGGGCATTGCTGGATAAAGCGCTTTTGCAAAAACCGGACAATGCTTTACTGCTCTATTATCGTGGCGCTGTTTTGTATGACTCAAAGCACTTCAAAGAAGCCCTTTCTGACTTAGAGAAAGCAGCCGCCATAGAACCAGATTTAACTGAGGCTGTTAGGCTGCGCGATGAGATCCGTGCGCAGTTTGTAAGACCGCTCCACGAAGAATCAGTGCCCGGCTCTGGTCCTTAACCCAGCACTTCACTCAAGAAGTTCTGCATCGATTGCCATGAGCGCTTATCGGCAGTAGCGTTGTACTGCAAGCCATTTTCAGGCATGTTTACTTCAGGATTAGTAAAGGCATGGCTGGTGTGGCCGTAAGCGTGGAGCTGCCAGTCAGCTTTAGCATCGGTCAGTTCTTTAGCAATGGCTAGAACATCGGTTGGGGTCGCCATAGGGTCGTCATAGCCGTGCAAAATCAAGACTTTGGCGGCGATCTCGTCTTGTTTGCCCAGGCCTGGTGGGTGGAAGAGGCCGTGGAAGGCAACTGCTCCGTTGACGCCTTTGTCACCGGAATTTTTGCCAGAAACGCGAGCCAGATCAAGGGCGCAGAGGCCACCAAAACAGAAGCCAATCACTGCAATCTTGTTGCCTACCATGGGGTGTTTTCTGGCGGCTGCCAGGCCGGCTAAGAGCCTCTGGCGCAACATGGCGCGGTCATCCATGAAAGGCTGCATCAATTTGCCATTCTCTTCCATTGAGCTGCCACGTCTGCCCTTGCCATAATTGTCGAGGGCAAAGCCAACATAACCGAGCTCGGCCAATTTTTTTGCTTTATCTTGTTCGAAAGCACCCTGGCCGCCCCAGGCATGACAGATCAAAACGGCGGGACGTTTTTCCTTCTTTGTCTCGTCATAGGCCACAAAGGCTTCGCAGATATGTTTGTCGTCGGCGTAGTCGAGTAATTCGGTGTGCACTGCCTTTTATCTCCATTTCTGTTCGTATGTTTAGTAGATCTTGTCGGTTTACCCTAGCACATTGTTTTTCTTGCCTAGGAGGAGCGCTGGAAATTTCTTTTTTGCCTCTCCCGACTAAATTCAAGCTGAATAATTGGCATAGACGCGAGTGAGCAATTCTATAAAATGTTCTGGGGTTTGAGCGCCAGAGGCAATGACGTCACCTTCTAAGACAAAGGCTGGTACGCCACTGATGCCCAAGCGGATGCCTCTTTGCGCTTCTGCTTTAACTTCAGCCACACCTTCGTCTGAAAGTAAGAAGGCTTGTACTTCTGTTTTGTCTAAGCCAGCTTCGACTGCGACTTCCGTTAAAACATTGATGTCACCGATATCGGCGGCCTCACAAAAATAGCGCTGAAAGAGAAGTTCTGCGATTGTATCCTGAATGTCTTTCTCAGTTTCTTCTTGGATACCGGCTTTGTCCGCGCTCTTTTCAGCGTACCAGAGCAGGCGATGGCCGTTGAAAGTATTGGGCGTGCGTGTGAGTTTTTCTAGGTGGAAGGTCAGTCCGTCAGCGGCTGCTTTGGCGGTTATCTCTTTATCCATTTCAAGAGAACGCTCCCAGCTGCCAAACTTGCAGGTGCGATATTCTTTGCGGTCCATTCCTTCAGCCGGCATTGATGGATTGAGTTCAAATGGGCGCCAGACTACTTTGAAATCGACCTTACCGCCAAGGGTCTTCAGCGCTTTATCTAGCCTAACTTTGCCGATGTAGCACCATGGGCAAATGATGTCTGAATAAATCTCTAGTTTCATCGTCACTGTATTTGTCTCGCTAGCAACATTTCCAAACAGTTCAAGAAAATTAGTCTAGCTGGCATTTGTGCTGCTTGACGCAAATTCTAAACTTTTTGGAAGCTTTTCAGTCGTTGACAAAGTTTGGCTAGCACTTATAGTGGAAAGATGAGCTACATAAACCGAGCAGCCAGAATATCGTCATCATCATCATCGAATTATTCGAGATGCGGGTGCTGCTTGTCTTTCAACTCATAGATTTAGTGATTTGAACTTTAGAGGCCCGCCCAAGCGAGGCCTCTTTTTTGTGCCTCGCTACCGGTAGAAGGCAGAGCCATAAGCTTTATAAGAGGTAGTGATGATAGACATTGAACTAATTAGAAATAACCCGGATGCATTCAAGCAAGCTATTGCGACCAAGCGCATAAACCTTGATTTGGACCGTCTTTTGCTTGTGGACGAAGAGAGGCGTCTGCTCGGTAAAGAAGTAAACATATTGCGTGAACAGCGCAATCGCGCTTCTGATCTGGTCACTAGCGATGGCCCCAATCGTGCCAGCCATATTGCCCATTCTAAAGAAATTGGCGCGGCATTGGTGATCAAAGAAGGCGAGCTTAAGGCTGTAGAGCTTGAATATCATAAGCTAATGGCCCATGTGCCGGGTTTGCCGGCTGAGGGCGTACCTGAGGGCGCTGATGATAGCGGCAATGTTGAAATTTATCGCCTCGGCGAGGTGGTGAAGAGGCCATTCAAAGAACGAGATCATATTGAACTGGCTTTGCTTAATCGTATGGTCGATTTTGAAGGGGCCCGCTTTGCTGCTGGCTCCAGGGCCTATGGCTTGATTGGTGATGGGGCACTGCTTGAACTGGCGGTGCTGCGCTTTGCCCTAGACCATGTTTTAGCCAAGGGCTTTACTGCTGTCTTGCCACCGCTGATGGTGAACGAGGCGGCCATGTTCGGCACTGGCTATTTTCCTCTGGGCGAAGACAATGCTTACGAGTTAGAAGACGGCAAGCGCTATTTGACTGGCACATCTGAAGTGGGCATTGTTGCTATGCAGGCCAATCGCACTTTCGATGGTCTAGCTGTCAATGGGGCCGGCGGAGACTATGCCGCTCTGCGTTTTGCTGGCATCTCTACTTGTTTTCGTCGCGAAGCTGGAGCCGCTGGTCGCGATACCAAAGGGCTCTATCGGGTGCATCAATTTCAGAAAGTAGAGCAAGTTGTATTCTGTGCTAATGCTGCAGAAGTGTCTGAACAAGAGCATCTGCGCTTGCTCAAGAACTCCGAAGAAATAGTCCAGGCGCTAGAGCTGCCCTATCGTGTGGTGGCAGTTTGTACCGGGGATATGGGCCTTGGCCAGGTGCGTAAGCACGATATTGAAACCTGGATGCCGAGCCGTGGAGCCTACTGTGAGACGCATTCTTGCTCTACTTTTCATGACTTTCAAGCGCGGCGTTTAGGCATACGCTATATCGATGCTGATGGAAAGAAAAAGTATGTTCACAGCTTGAACAATACGGCCATCGCTTCTCCGCGAATCTTAATTGCTTTGCTAGAGAATCATCAAAATCAAGACGGCACTATCAATGTGCCTATAGCTTTGCGGCCATACTTGGGCGGCAGGGAGGTGCTGGGCGGATAAAGGGAGTCCAGACTTCGACGAAGTGCACAAATTTATTGGTCGGATTTAGCCGGAGATTTTCGAAACTTGATAAAGCAAACTATAGAATTTGTAGAGACTAAAATTCCCTGCCTAGATCCGATAACACGGTTTGGTGGCAAACCTACTTGGTTTTCCACTCCGCAATGGCCGCTCAGTCGTTCCACTGGCCAACCTATGCAATTTATCTGCCAGATCTTATTGACGCCGCCAGTTTTTACGCACAGCAGTTCAGAAAAAATGGCGTATCTTTTTATGAGTGCGTCAGATGATGAATATATTGATGGGACCTATGACTCAGAGCAAGGTGAGAACGCATTCTTTATACAAACTAAGGCCATGGACATTCCTGCCGATGCAGAAGTCGAAGGTATTTTATTGAGTAGAAGAATTGATCTACCAAATAGTGCTCCGATATTCGAGCCTTGCGAGTTTATAGCAAAACTGACAACAGGCGAAGAGTCTGAATCGCAGCCGCAGGCTTTACATGGGATGGGCATTGAGCCATTTGAGAACAAGATCGGTGGCTGGCCCGTTTTTCTGCAAGACAATGAGTTTCCTGCAGGAGGTGAGTGGAAGTTAGCGTTGCAGTTAAGTGATTCTAGAGTTCCATTTTCGGTTAATTTCGGCGATGGCTGCGGTTATGCTTTTATTGATGAAAGTGCGCAACTCGGAAAATTTTTCTGGCAATGTTATTGAAAAAGTGATCGTTTTCGCTTGATGGTCCATAATCGCTTTGGCTCTGGCTTTTAACTTAGCCGATTCTACCTTCCGATTGGTTTGCCTCAGCAATTCAGCATAGCGACTCAAACATGTAGCTGTTGCCGCTGCCATGCAGGAATCCCAGATTGTGTTGTGCGTTAGCGCTCCACCCAGACTCGATGTCTTCTTTGAGCTTGAGCTGATGGAGCAAAATTTTCTTGGGGGAAGCCACCTGGTGAATAGTTTGGCTGGGCCGCATAGGTTTGCTGTGCGGCAGGGTTTACGGCTTGGGTCTGCTGATTAGCATTTTGACCATAGCTCTGTTGTGATGCGTACAAGAGTTGCTGCTCGTAGCTTGCTGGCGGAGCGTTAGTCGCTTGCTCTTGCACTGCTGCTGCTGAGCTGGCAGCCTGACTTAGGGCTTGGCCTGCTGCCTGCCCTGCTGCCTGATAATTCTCTGGTGATTGCTGCTCACTGGCCCGTTCGGGCAGTCCACTTTGCGGTAAGTCTTGGCTTACCTGGCTTTGCTTATGCGCCCAAGGTAGCTCAACGCCGCCCTCTCCCCAGTTAATGACGAAGGGTAAGAGCATAATGACAAAAACCACTAAGGCGCAAAAAATCGGCATGATAGTAGGATTTGGCAGGGACGTAATAGGCTTGTCTCCACCTTGAAGAGCGCTACTCCATGCAGCTGATTGGTCTGGATGCCCGCCTTGAACCCCGTGATGACCGCCATGGCCATGCCCGCCGCCTGTGTGACTCATTCAGTGACTCCGCCTTGCCTGGCTTCAATAATAACTGCAAGGTAGCTGAAATGATGATTATTTCTCAAGCTTCAGTGGGAATTGCCCCCAGTTTGGGCCGGTCCCAGTATTAAATCAGAAGACTAAATCAACACCTAAGTCAAAATATTAAATAGGAATGACGTGATCGGCCATGGCCTTGGTTGTCTCGATCAGTCGGGCATTAGGAAGATCGGTTGATTCCATTTTTTTGCGCGCTTCTTCTGGGCTGCGACCGCCTTTTATATGGCGCTCGAGCAGACGCGGTTCGATTTTTTGAAAGTTGCTCTCGATGTACCAGGTCTCGTCCAGCAATGGTTTAATCTTGCCCCAGGTGCCGTTTGCCAGGAGCAAATAATTGCCTTCGATGATAATTAACTTGTGGCTTGGTTGTACCAAGATGGCATTGTCGCTAGGTTCTTCAATCTTTCGATCAAAAGCGGGGCAGCCAACGGTGCTACTGGTATTTTCGCGCAAGCCAGTGAGCAGATTGACAAAGGCTTCGGGGTTAAAGCTATCGGGGATTCCCTTGAGCTCCCAAATGCCCCAGGCTTTCAGTTCAGCATTGCTGCGGTGAAAGCCGTCCATGGGCACAACTATTGCCACTTTGCTCTTCAGATCTTTGTTTATGCCCTTGGCCAGGTCTTTAGCTAAGGTGCTTTTCCCCGAAGCAGGAAAGCCGGCGATGCCTAAAAGCAATCGCCGGTTTTCGCCTAATGCTGTCACTTTGGCCAAAAGCGAATTGTAGATTTCTTTTGGCAACTTACTTAATGACACTTTCCCGATTCTATTTTTGTTTTACTGCTTCAACGTCAATGCTGACTTTAACGTCGTCACCGACTACGCTAGAGCCATTGTCTAGAGCTTTGTTCCATGACACACCAAAATCTTTGCGGTTGATTTTTGTGCTTGCTGAAGCACCAACTCTGGTGCCACCTTGCATATCTTTGATTTGCTCGGTGGGGCCGTCAACATCAAGAGTTACTTCTTTAGTGACGCCTTTGATGGTGAGGTCGCCAGTAACGGTGAATTTACCTTTGCCAGCGCTTTTAACTTTCTTCGATTTGAAAGTCATTTTGGGGAATTTAGCAGCGTCGAAGAAGTCGGCACCTTTGAGGTGCTCATCGCGGCCTTTTTCGCCAGTATCGACGGAAGCCACGTCAATCTCAGCGTCTATTTTTAGTGTTTTCAGATCTTTGCCATCATAGTCAACGTTGCCGCTAACTTTGGAGAAGTGGCCCTTGACGTTGGAGATCATTAAGTGGCGCACCGAAAAATCGGCAGTGGTGTGAGCTGAGTCTATTTTCCAAACGGCAGCGGCTGGGGCTGCGGCTGGTTTTTCTTTGCTAGCCTTGGGGGCGGCTGAAACGAAATTGATTGAGATAACGCTGGCAAGGGCTAAGGCCCCGCAGATAGATTTTATTGACATCTGTTACTCCTGAACTGTTTGGGTATAGTAACTTTGATAGGACTATTTTGTCGCTATCGTCGTCATTATCGTTATAGATATGCCAGTGATTGGTGTGTAAGCTCCAAGGTGCTGTAACATAAACTTTAAGGTTATTTGTTGGAGGCGGTCATGGGTAAAGAGCAAGTCAAAAAGAAAGAAGTCAAAAAGAAGGCTTCTAAGACTATGAAAGAGAAGAAAGTGGCCAAGGCCGAGAAAAAGGCTAGTCGCTAACGCTAGGCTCTGCTTTTGCCGTGGCGGTATTGCCCCGGTGAAATGCCGACTACTCGTCTGAAAGCTTTGCTGAACGCAGCTTCTGATTGATATCCAACGCTTTGAGAGATTTCTGCCAGCCCTTTGTTGGTTGCATTGAGGGTTTCTTTGGCCTTTTCCATGCGCCAGAAAGTTAAGTAATCAACCGGTGTTGTCTCGGTGTATTGGCTGAATTTTTGTGCAAAGGCCGAGCGCGACATGCCTACTCTTGCTGCCAGTGCTGCCACTGTCCATGGTGCGTCTGGTTCTTTGTGCATGAGTGAGATGGCCTGGCTAATTTGGGGATCAGCCATGGCTTTGAGCCAGCCCTGGCTGCGGGGGCAATCTTTGATGCGCTGCATGTGGGCGCGCATGATTTGCATAAATAGAAGGTCGGTCAGGCGGGCAATGACCAGGCCAGAGCCTTGTCTTGGTTGGCTGGCTTCGTGCACAAGAAACTGAAAAGTAGAGTTGAGCCAAGGTTCGCTTTCTATATCATCGGCCGTGAGGTGCATAACTGGCGGTAGAGCGGCAATGAAGGGATGGTTAGCGTTAAACTCGTAGGTGAAGCAGCCCGCTACCATGCTTGTTCTTAGGCCGCCGCCCCCCAGCGAAATTGGTCCGGGATTTTCAAAATCGATTAGAGTTTCGATACCGACCACCGGGCTGTCCGGCGCGTCCTTTAAGGTGTGACTGGTGGCCTGGGGCAATAACACTAAGTCTCCCCCGGTCAAGGTAATGGGCTTCTCGTTGGCTATGGTTAGCAGGGCGCTGCCGCGGCTAACTATGTAAAAGAGGGCGTGGCCTGAGCAGCCTGAGACCGACATGCCCCAGGGGGCGGTAAATTGGCAAGGTGAGTAAATCTTGCCGCTGATGCGGATTGATTGAAAGACTTCCGATAGCGGATCGGCCAATTGTGGTGTGCTTGTCTCGGCTGGAGCTTCGGCAGTAGAGGCCGTTATGTCGAACGATTCAGTTATGTCTAAGGATTCAGTCATCTAGTATCACCTTGGACGATTGGACAATAAAATAAGCGTTTTGAGCATGGATAGTCTCGCTTAATCATTGTATCTTCGATTTAGTGATTTGCACAGGAGGGCCATTCATGGCTAAGTTACTTTGTATAGATTCGAGCAGCCGTTCCACTACTTCGGTTACGCGGCAACTGACTGAGGCCTATGTGGCTCGGTTTAAGGAGGCCAATGCCGGGGCCCAAATTGTGCGCCATGATTTGATAGCAGAAAAAGTTCCCTATGTCAGTGAAGCTGGCATTGCCACTCTTTATACCGAGGCTGATAAGCGCACGGCCGAGATGGAAGCGCTTTATAAAGAGGCTTCTGTTTATGCAGATGAGCTGGTGGCTGCTGATGTCATTGTTTTGGGTGCGCCGATGTACAACTTTAGTGTTCCGGCCGTACTTAAAGCCTATATTGACTTGATTGTCTTTCCTGGTAAAACTTTTGCCTATGATGGTGGCGCCCCGGTTGCGCTGCTTTCCGGTCAGAACAAGAAAGTAATTGTTTTCACCGCTAGTGGTGGCAACTACGATCAGCTGCCATATAAGGCCGCTGATTTCTTAGAGCCCTATTTGCGGACGGTGCTTGGCTTTATTGGCATTGACGATGTTACTTTCGTCAAGGTTCAAGGTCATGACGCTGCTTTGGTGCAAGAGCAGACAGAGCAAGCTCTTGCAAAGATTGAGCGTCTTGTTGGTCAGCCTTTAGCTGTCTAGAGCCATTTATCGCTAATTAGTTTGTCTTGTTTTGCTCAACGAAGAGGCCATAGCCAACGCCGTGAACGTTGCGTATGTATGAGCTTTCTGAATCGCCATCAAGTTTCTTTCTCAGTCTTTTGATGCAGGTAGTAAGCGCTTCGCGGGTTGAATCAGACTGGCAGGGCCAAACGCTGTCAAGCAGTTTGTCTACGCCAAACAGTTCTCCGGGATGGCGCATCAAAAATTCCAATAGAGCAAATTCTTTTGGAACTAGCTTTATCTCTTGACCGCTTAATGTAACTTTGAAGTCTTTGGGGTCAAGCTCTAGTGGGCCGACTTGTAAAACGTCGCCTACTAGGGCTGTTGGGCGTCTCAATAGAGCTCTTACGCGAGATTTTAGCTCTCTCGAGTCGAAGGGTTTGGTGAGGTAGTCATCAGCTCCGGCGTCTAACCCTTCTAGTTTGTCCGCGAGCTCGCGTCGACCAGTGAGGAATAGCACCGGCGTCACACCGCCGCGCGCCCGAAATTCTTGAAGAATGCCAAGTCCAGTTACTTCTGGTAAATTCCAGTCAAGAATGATCAAATCAAAAATGTATAGTTTGACCTGGCTGAGGGCGTCGGCCCCATTGTCAACGTGTTCCACCAAGTGATTTTCGCGGGACAGGCATTGAACAATCAAATCAGCCAACTGCGGGTCGTCTTCAACTATAAGAATTTTTGCCATCAGTTTTCCAGGTAATACTTGCTATGGGATGCCAGGGTAAACCAGAATGTGCTGCCTTTTCCTTCAACTGATTCTACCCCAATCTCTCCCCCATGCTGCTCGATAATCGCTTTACATATTGCCAGGCCGAGTCCGCTACCGCGATTGCTGCGGCCGTCTTCATTTTTAACCTGGCTGAACCTCTCAAAAATGCTGGCTGCTTTATCGGCAGGAATGCCCCGCCCCTGGTCGGTTATTTCGACCCTTAACATGCCTTCTTGCTGCATGCCTGGTTTTTCGCTTTGCTTGGATGAGTCGACTGCTTTAGCGCTGATGCTTATGGTTGAACTGTTGGGCGAGAATTTTAAGGCATTGGAGAGCAGGTTGACTACCACTTGGGTGATTCTTTCGGAGTCTATATAGGCTTCTAGATTGTTGTCAATAGAGTTGGAGATTGTTATTTTCTGTTTCTTGGCTAAGGCTTCAACTGCTCCTATTGAAGTGTCAATTGCTTTTTTTAGTGGTGCCTGTTCCATGATCAGCTCGACGTATCCAGCGTCGAGTTTTTCTAAATCTAGAAGGTTGTTGATTAGAGCCATGAGCCGGCTGACATTGTCTTGGGCATTGCTTAGGTTTTTCATCGCCTGTGGTGGCAATACTCCTTCGGCATCTTCCTGTAGCATTGAGTGAATCATTTGAATAGAGGTTAGCGGAGTGCGCAAGTCGTGCGAAACGACGGCAACGAAGTCACGCTTCATTTGCTCCAGCTGTTTGCGTGCTCCGACATCTTGAATGACGCAGTAAAGTAACTGTTCATCGTCAGACCAAGTGGCAGACCAGGCGCTTTCGCAGATCAAGCCGTTGGCTTTTGTTACTTTTACATCAAAGCGTTGTGAGCCCTTTTCTTCAATCACTTGCAGGAGCTTGGCGCGCGCTTCGTTGCGCTCGGACTCGTCGAAAAGGTCCACGGCTCTGCGACCAATTATATCGTCCACTTCATAACGCCACATATCTATAACAGCTTCGTTGATGCTGCTGAAAATGAGTTGACGATCAAGTGAGCAAACTATGTCGGCCACATTCTCTAGCACCGCCACTTCTTTGCGCCGCATGGTTACCAGGTCTTTGTACATGCGGTGATAAACACGATCGATTTGAGCTAGTTCGTCGTCACCATTTAGTCTTATGGTTGGAGGCTTGCCCAGGCTCATTCTTTGAGTATTGTGCATGATGACGTTGAGGCGATCGGTGGTACTGCGATTAAAGAGAATGGCTAGTCCAAAGGCTGTGCCTACACTTAAGACAAGAGAGCTATACAAAATTAGATGGAGAATCTCATCATCTCGTTGCAATCTGGCTAGTTTGCTTTTATCCAGTAGTTCGTTCTTGCGCGACATCTGATTGGCCAAGTTAATTAGCTCATCTATATAGCCTTGAATACGGGCCCAAGCCAATCCGGCCGCCATTTTATTACCGGCATCATAATCAGCTTTGGCAACATCAAAACCGATGCGAATTTGATTGAGCAGGTTGGCGATTTTCATCCATGTTTCTTTGTCAGAGCCTTTGCCCTGCTGTGCCAGATCGCGAATCATGTTAACTTCTTGCACTATTTTGCCGGCCATACCGTCTAGGCGTGTTCGCAGTTCTGGCGCATGGGTGCTGCTTGACCAGATGACAAGGTTGCTGCGCTGCATGTAGAGAAACATGGCTGAATTGACGTGGGCAATTAATTCTCGTGAGTAACTTTCTTCCCGACGGGCGCGATCGACATTGCCCAGTTGATAGAGCACGGCGCTGACTAGAGCCAGTTCAGCGACAACCGGTATGGTGACAATGATCAGAACTTTGCGCGAGAGCTTCAATGAAAAGACCGCTTAGCCAAGGCTTTCAGGAATAGTGCTTAATTTTAGCATTTGTCTCATTACTCGGGAGTTTGCTCATCGCGTTTTACTTTATCGCGCAGGCGCTCGTCAATGAACGGCTCTATGATCTGCAAAAATTCAGCAGGTTGAAGATTGTTGGGTACAACCTTGCGCGCACCACTTTTAATGGCTAGTAGTTCAGTTGCGTCTTCAGGCATCTGATCAAGACAAAAGAGAAAAGGAATTGCTCGCAGCTCGTCGTCCTGCCTAATCTCGCATAAAAAGCTGAGGCCGTCACCGTCTCTCATTTTGAGATCGCTGATGATAATGTCGGGCAAGTTTTTGTGGGCTAGAAATAGTGCTAGAGACATTGCTGGGGCTGGCACTATCTGGTAGCCAAGTTGTTCTACGGCCTGCCGAACTAGGTTTAGTGTTTGCTGCGAAAGGCCAGCGATTAGTAATTTAGGAGTTTCCATGTTGACTCGTTGGTGCAAGCGACGGTAGAGCAACTATAGCGCCTTTGGCTAAGTAGAGCGAATGGGCGCGTTACTTTTCATTCTTTACTGGTTTGCTATCGTCATAGTCGGCCGACTTGATTACGGCGGAAACTGAGGTTTCAGCTGGCTTGAGCACTTTCTTCAAATAGCGATCGTCGGTTTCCCAGAGTTTCGGACTGTAGCCTGTCAGCACACGCAAGCGTTTCTTGGCCTTTCCCGCCCAATCTTCATCGGCGTACTGGCCTGACATAAAACCTAGGCCTTTGAAAGTCATTCCTTTTTCCAGACCTACTTCTTGTCTGGCCACCATTAGCCAAGACTTAACGCATTCGTTGAAGGTCTCAGGCTCTTTTTCTGCTTGGTGGCTGAGTTTTTCGTCAAGCGCTTCAGCGTAGAGAACTCGTATGTCCATATCATCGTCATTGAGCTGGATGGCGCGTTTGAGAAGCTTTAAGGCCTTGTTGTAGTTGTGGTGGCGCATAAATTGCTTGGCTTGCAAAAGCAATGCGCTGGGGGTCTCGTCCGTAAAAATTTCGCTGCCGTGGCGCTCAGGCGGGCATGGGTCTTCGTTCAGTCGCCGCCTTTCGCTGCGTTCTCTGCGGCTAGCGGCTTGGGAAGCTGAACTAGTTGAATTAGTTGAACTAGTTGATTTGGCTGGAGTGGCCGAATTCGTTGAATTAGTTGAACTAGTTGAATTGTTCGAACTGGTCGAAGGGGCTGAACTGGCTGAATGAGTCGAGCTGGCTGATTTGTCAGGCTCAACAGCTCTGACTTGCTCAACCGTGCTCAGGCTGGCCAGCAACAGGCTAATGATTGTTATTGCTTTGGTCGTGGCCGACAATTGACTAGATTCCCCTCTGCGGGCTTTTATTTTACCTTGGTATGAAGACATACTGCCGACACCTTGTCAATTGATCTGCTTCCTCTTTATTCATAACGTGCAATGACTTTCATTGACAGCGGACACCATTGGCCCATTACTTCGGGGGCAATTTTTTTAGTCTATGCTGCTTGAAATAAGATAATAAATAGGGCGTAAGGCGATAAGCTAGGCGATTAACTAGCCATTACCCGAGTAGTTAGCTAGACAATTGCTGTAGCAACTATCTAGTATTTCCGGCTCTTAGAATAAGGCTAGAAGTAACCCTGGAAAAGGCAATGAATATGAGCTCAGCAATAAATTTGAAGAGAGAGCTGAAGAAGAGCCTGAACAAAGGGCTGAAAAACAATTTGAGCAACAAGCAGGAAAAGAACCTGGGAAAGACCCTGGAAAAAGGGCTAGAAAATAGCCTGGGTAGCAACCTGGAAAATAACCTGGACACCGATTACTGCGCAGAGTTTGGTCAGAAGCGCGCCTGTACTACAAATTTGAACTGCTCTGTTGCCATTGTTGCCATCGTTTTATTGGCTTTGCCACTGCCTCTCGGCGCTACTCCAAGAACCCTTGTTGCTAGTCCAAAATCTCTCGCGACGAAAAGCAATGTTGGCGGCTCTGTTGGAGGTCGTTCGGCCTGGTGCCATGCGGTTGTCTCTCAACCTCTTCCCCAGGGGAAGGTTGTGGGAAGTATTGGTGGCCAGCCGTTTAAGCCCGAATTTATTCAGTGGAATAGTTACAGTATTACGCTAAAACAAAATCGCAAGCGCTACTGCAAAGTAGTGATCAACATGATGAGAAGTCAGAAACCGCTATGTAATCTGGCTTTTACTTCTGATTCGAATAATCGACCGCATATTTATGTCTACACCCGCTCTACTAATTCACAGCCGATTAAAGAGCAGCACTATACCAGCAAAGATGGCTATGGTCTTAAGCTTGCACTGCTTTCACCGTTAGCTGATGATTGGGTTCCGGGCTCGTTATCGCTGCGTTTACCTGATGGCAGTTTTGTTGCTGGCAGTTTTAAGGCCGAGAAGGCACCACGCATTATCTGGGATGATCAGAGTGTTATTCCTTAGACTCTTTTGATGGTTGCGCCTTTGTCTTTGAAGGCGTTGACTGTTTCATCGCTGACGCTGGTATCGCTCAAAATGGTCTTCACTTGGTGGCAGTGGCAAATTTGATAAGGTGAGGCTGTGTTGATTTTGTCCGCTGAGGCCAAGACTATGGTTTCGCTAGCTGCGGCTTGCAGTGCTCTTTTGATATACGATTCTTCCAGATCGCCAGTGCTCAGTCCGGCTTCGGGATGAACGCCTGTAACTCCCATAAAGTAAGTGTCGGCGCGCATGCGACTAATCGCTTCAAGGGCTGCAGCACCAACTGTCACGGCAGAATGCTTGAATAACTTCCCGCCGATTATGATTACCTCTAGTTCTTCGTGCTCAAGCAGGGCTGCTGCAATAGTTGGGCTGTGAGTTATTACTGTTGCTTTCAGTGTAAGTGGTAGATTTTGCACTAGTTGAGCGTTGGTTGTGCCGCCATCAATAAAGACTATTTGGCCGGGTTTAATTAGTTTGGCTGCAGCTTGGCCAAGCTTGCTTTTAGCTTGTGGAGCCAGTTTCTGTCTGCCTTTTAGATTGACTACAGCTGGTGAGCTAGCCAGAGGGGCTAAGCTGGCGGCTGGGAGCGCCCCGCCGTGAACCCTTTGTAGCAGGCCTTCGTGGGCCAATTCGCGCAGATCTCGTCTGATTGTATCTTCCGAAACTTGCCACTGTAGGCTGAGTTCTTTAGCAATAATCTGACCGTTATCTCTCAGGCTCTCTAAAATTAGTTGTTTGCGCTGGCTTGTTAACATATGTGCACGATTTGTCATGACCTTGCGTGTTAATACTTGATTTTGCACGAAGTTGCACGGTGGAGTATACACGGTTCTGGAGGAAGTAAACAGTGGAGCGAGTTCGAGTAAAGAGCAGCACCTTGCTGTCTGACGATTGGTTCATTCTAAAAAAGCATCATTTCGAGTATTTGCGCTCGGACGGTAGCGGGCAGGAGCAAACTCGCGAGACTTATGACCGTGGCAATGGCGCCACCATCCTGCCGTACAACCTTCAGCATCAGACGGTGGTTCTGGTAAAACAGTTTCGCCTGGCGGCTTATGTAAACGGCCACAATGGTTTTTTGATTGAGGCCTGTGCCGGTCTACTTGATAGTGATGATCCCGATACGGCAATTAAGCGCGAATTGGCTGAAGAAGCTGGTCTTGAAGTTAAGAGTATCGAGAAAGTTTACGACTGTTTTATGAGTCCCGGCTCTGTTACTGAGCGGCTGCATTTTTACATTGGTGAATACGAAAAGCGTGAGATTGCTGCGCGCGGCGGTGTTGACGGTGAGGACATTGAAATTCTGGAACTACCATTTGCACAGGCGTTAGCAATGGTCAAAAGTGGTGAAATTATGGATGCAAAGACAATTATGCTTTTGCAGTATCTGCAGCTGCATGTTTTTCAGCAAGCCTAGAGCAATCGTGAGCCGATTTTTTGGATCTTGACTGAATCATCCAGAATTTTGTTGGCTTGTTCGCTGCCATGGGCTGGGAGGTGCAGGCTGACTGGCGAATCTTCGTCATGGAGTATGTCGATTTGCATGATTACGCTAGCTTGATCCCAGTAAACATTAAGCCGTGAAAGTTTGTCTAGACGAAATGTTGCTAGCATCACCAGCGGTATCGTTACTTTTTTCTGAGTAGGAGCTACACCGGGAAGGATAAATTCCATCGGTCGGTCGTGGGTGAAAGAAAGAACTAGTTCATCCACCACTCTGTTGGCGTTGACGGTGCGTGAGATTGTCGTCAGCTGAGCGTCGCCTGATAGAGCTTTGAAGAAATCTTTGTAAAAGCGCTTCAGTTCGTTGACTCCATGACCACCGGTAAGCGTGGGTACAAAAGTTACAACGGCATCTTCGCAGAGTGTTTCCATGGTCTCGTCCAAATCTTTTTGATTTAGGGCGGTAAAGAGATGGTGGTCAAATAATTCTTCGGCGTTGACAGAGGGGCCGATACATGAGCGTAGAAATTCGATGGTGCGGGCTTGTGAAAGCAGCGCGGCGCGCTGATTGTAGCTAGCTCTCGCTTCGCAGTTGAAGCCATGTCCGGTGTTTTCATAGACAAACACTCTGGCGTTATGGTGGTTGAGCATTTCTAGCATCAATTTTTCCATAGATGACGGCGGTATTAGTGTGTCATCGGCACCCAAGTGGAAAATAATAGGAGCTGTTATTTTGTCTGCTTCGTCTAAGTGTTTATCAATGTCGGCGCCATAATAACTAACGGCAGCTTCCACTTTGGTGTGGGCACTGAGGCGGTAAGCCATTCTTCCGCCGAGGCAATAGCCCATAGCGGCAACTCCGCCTGTGACCTGGGGCAAAGTTCGCAAATACTCTACAGCACTGACTAAATCGCTGATGCCCTGTTCTTCATCAAATTTATTTTTGTACGACATCGCCGTTTCCATGTCGCTGCCACTGTAGCCAAGCTCTACATTCGGCCACATGCGGAAGAACAGATCTGGTGCTAGAACAACATATCCTTCTTGGGCATAATAGTCGGCGACCTTGCGAATGTGCGGGTTCACTCCAAAGATTTCTTGAATTAGAAGAATTGCCGGTCCCATGCCCGATTCAGGCAGAGCCAAGTAGGCCGAGAAAGACTCTCCGTCTGCTGCTGTGATTGAGACTTTTTGATGCGACATTCTTTCCTCGGTTTTGTTTGATTTAGTGTTTTACTCAAACCAGTTTAGTAATTCAACGGGAAGGTATTCTCCTTCAGGAAGGAATTCTAGTTCTTGAGCAAAGTGCATGAGGCAATCGGCTTTTGCTAGACCCGTGAGCATGTGCGATTCTTGACCAAGGGTCGGCATTACGGTTATATCGCTTACTTGCTTGGTGCCACCACTTTCGTTGGGACTTTTGCTGCCGTTGGGTTTGCTGCCGTTGGGTTTGTTGCCGTTGGGTTTGTTGCCATTGGGGTTTTTGCCGTTGGGGTTTTTGCTGATATTGCTTTGACCATAATGGCTCTCGCCTGAATTGGCAAGGCTAAGTTGGCCTCGCACAAAATCGAGACGACCAGCTTTTTTCTTGAGATTGCGTGCTGCTTTTGCCTGGAAGAGACGTTTTGTACTGATTGCTCCCTGCAGACGGGCAATTACAGGTTTGACAAATAAATTGAACGTCACCAAAGCCGATACCGGATTGCCTGGTAAGCCGAAGACTAACTGTCCTGGTTTGGACTGGCGGTTGACGCCAAAATACACCGGTTTACCTGGTTTTATGGCAATGCGCCAAAATATAGTTTCAACTCCCTGCTCTTCGCAAACATCTTTGATAAAGTCGTATTCTCCGACTGAAACACCCCCGGCCGAAATGACAATGTCGGCAAATGCTAGAGCTTCTTGCAGCACTCTAGTGGTCTCTTCGCGATTGTCTTTGGCGTGAAAACGCTTTACGTCAGTTACACCCAAAGCATTGAGAGCGGCCACAAGGGCATAAGTGTTTGAATTATAGATCTGGCCTTCCGCTAGTGGTTGTCCTGGTTCTATTAGTTCGTCGCCGGTGGCGACGACGGCAACTCGCGGACTGCGATGCACCGAAAATTCTGTAATTCCCAGGGTGGCTATCAGGCCGAGTACCGGTGGCGTAACTACTGTGCCTGGCTGGAGGACTGTTGCGCCAGCTTCAATTTCTTCGCCCTGCAATCTGATGTTTTCACCAATCCTTGCCGAGGCGCAGACGTCAATTGTTTCTAACTGGTCTTCTCTTTTTTCTTTGGAGACTTCTTTCATTACCACTGCTTCTACCGTTCCTGGTACCGGCGCTCCGGTAAGGATGCGGATGCACTGACCTGGATTGATTCGAGTCTTGGCGATGTTGGTGGATGGATCAGCACCGGCGGTCATTTCGCCGATGACAACCAGGCTCTTAGGATTTTCAGGCGAGGCCTTTATCAGGTCTTCAACCAGCACTCCAAAGCCGTCTACGGCAGAGTTATTGAACTGGGGCAGGTCAAAGTTAGCCTTGATGGGCGCGGCTAGAACTCGACGCAGTGAGTTGCTTAAAGAAATTGTCTCGCTAGGGAGGGGCTGGCAGTTATCCAGAATGGCTTTGAGTGCTTGTTCGTAGGTGAGCATTATCAATCCAGTTTGGTCTTGTCTGTACGAGTATGTAGCTCCAATTCTCTCTGCTCAGTTGAGCTAGTGCCATTCTTGCCATGGTCTCCGCCTGCAATCATCTTGAAGGCGTGATTAATGGCCGGGAAGAGCACTGCTATTCCGTCTTGAGCCGCTCCTAGAGAACCAGGCAGGCTGACTATAATTGTTTGCTTGCGCACGCCAGCGACGCCGCGAGAGAGCATTGAGTAGGAATTGCGATCTTGTCCATAGCTTCTAATGGCCTCAGCTATTCCAGGTAATTCTCGCTCGATCAAGCGATTAAGGGCTTCCGGTGTATTGTCTCGCGGGCTTAAGCCGGTACCACCAGTGGTGATAAGCAGGTCGACTTTGAGATCGTCGCAGATTCTTCTAACAGCCGGCACAATAGCTGATTCGTCGTCCGTTAAAACCGATAATTCAGCAATTTCAAAGCCCCGGTTTTGCAATTGCTCTGCGATATATTGTCCTGACCGATCTTTTGCTTTTCCGGCTGAGACAGAATCGGAAAGCACCAAAACAGCTGCTCTTCGGCTAATTTCTGCATTGGGAGAGGTGGAATAGTCGCTTTTTCCGCCAGTTTTACTTACTAGTGTGACTGATTCTATTTGCATCAAATCATCAACCATTTTCGCCATGTCGTAGATGGTTAAGGCCGCTACTGATGCCGCTGTAAGAGCCTCCATTTCTACTCCGGTTTTGTAGACGGCTTTGACTGTGACTGCGATTTCGATAAAGTCTTCATCAAGCTGAAACTCTACACCAACGAATTCTACTGGCATGGGGTGACAGTAAGGAATAATTTGACTGGTGTTCTTGGCTGCTTGAATGGCAGCTACTTTCGCTACATCCAGGGGGTTTCCCTTGGGTAGCGAATTACTTTTGATTTGCTGGATAGTGCTTGGACTAACTCGCAAAATCGCTTTTGCTACTGCCGTTCTCAGCGTACTTACTTTATGCGAGACATCGCGCATGACTGCCTATCCTCCAATTTCGATCATTGCTCGGTTCTCCATCGCTGCTATTTCTTCAGCTGGAGGATGAGCTTCTGGCTTTTGAGCCAATGAATATAGAATCATACCTTGTAGCTCTTGATCGCTGGCTCCCTGCCGCATACCATCGCGCAGGCTTATCTCTGCTGGGTGGAACAGGCATGATTTGATGGAGCCGTCGGCCGTTAAACGCAGGCGGTTGCAAGTCGAGCAGAAGCTCTCTGACATAGAGGTGATGAAGCTGACTGAACCGCCGCCGGTGATGGCGTAGTCTTTGGCTACCGCGGAGAGGTCGCCCTCGATTCGGGTTAGCTCGTAGCGGCTTTCTATCTGGCTAAGCATATCTTTATAGGTTACAACTTTGTCGCTTGCCCAGGAATTATCTTTGAAAGGCATGTACTCAATGAAGCGCACGTTGATTTTGTGTCTAGCGGCAAAGTCGGCAAAGGCCATTATTTCATCGTCGTTGATGCCGGCCATCACCACCATGTTTATTTTCAAGCTATCAAATTGGCAGTCGATAGCTGTATGAATACCTTGCAGCACCTGGTCAAAAAGGTCGAGGCGCGTAATTGCCTGGAAGCGCTCTTTCGAGAATGTATCAAGACTGATATTGAGGGCGTTTAGACCCAATGTCTTTAATTCTTGGGCGTGGGTTGCCAGCAGTGTGGCATTGGTGGTCATAGCTAGGGTTTCTAGCTTAGGAATTCTTCCCAGCTCTTTGATGAGAGTTGGCAAGCCGTTTCTCACCATAGGTTCTCCGCCGGTCAATCTTATTTTTCGAATGCCCATGTCTGTGAAAAT
>Ga0075444_10000361_pt1 | contig 27001 bp, 28 predicted proteins | sample CoawatmetaG01DNA_FD_76836 | JGI IMG/M metagenome (GOLD analysis project Ga0075444, IMG submission 76836) | Marine microbial communities from the West Antarctic Peninsula - Coastal water metaG017-DNA | ecosystem: Environmental > Aquatic > Marine > Coastal | place: Atlantic Ocean: West Antarctic... | reverse complement strand
ATTAAAGGCACTATAACTCATAATCAAAAAGTTATTATTTGTTAAGCCATGGTGCTGCACCACTTTCCCAAATAGCCTGAAGTGCATTCCGATCACGAACTGTATCCATACATTGCCAGTAACCCGAGTGTTCATAGGCCATTAATTGCCCGTCATTAGCTAAATTTTCAAGAGGTGATTGTTCTAATACTGTGGAGTCATCTGTAAGGTATTCAAATACTGCTTTCTCGAAAATAAAAAACCCACCATTTATCCATCCTTCTCCAGATTGTGGTTTTTCCTTAAAATCTAATACTTTACCATTACCTATATGCATTCCACCAAAACGTGCTGATGGTCGAACTGCAGTTACGGTTGCAATTTTTCCATGTGATCGATGAAAAGCGAGAAGCGATGTAATATCCACATCACATACTCCATCTCCATAAGTCAACATAAATGGACCATCATTATTACTAAAGTGGTCCTTTAAGCGAAGTAATCGACCTCCAGTCATCGAGTTAGCACCTGTGTCAATCATCCTGACTTCCCAATCTTCAGCAGTTGGGTTGGAATACTCTACTTTACCTCTTTTAAGTTGAACTGTCATATCACTGAGACGCGCATGATAATTTAAAAAATAGTCTTTTATTACTTCACCTTTATATCCTAAAGCTAAGGTAAAGTCAGTAATTCCATGACGTTCATAAGTTTTCATGATATGCCAAAGAATAGGCCTACCACCAATTTCAACCATCGGCTTAGGTTTAACTTGAGTTTCTTCGGCTAGGCGGGTACCTAACCCACCACAGAGTATAATTGCTTTTAATGATTTCATTTTTATATTTACTTCTCAATTAATCCAAAAAATTTAGATAAATTCATTATAAAAGTTTCTTTCTTCTTTCAAATGATCTTTTAGTCTTAATAATCTACCAGGAATTAAAGTATTACTTCCAGTTTCTTCAGATAACCCAGCAGCCATCCCTCCAAATAATATTATAATTTTCATTTCGTCTATTTTGCCTCAGTATTTTTTTCAAATATAAACCAATTAGCCTGCTGAAAATTCAAAAAAGTCTCTGGAGTAATCTGAGTTTCTAAAGATTTGACACAATCTAATTTTGCAAGCTCACTAGGGTCTTTATAAAGTATTAAATTATTGCTATTTGCTAAATTTAATATTTCATATTTATTATGGTAGAACCTTGGACGTATAGTTGGTTTAATTTCATTGGAAATTAGTGAGACAAGAAATGCTCTAGTCAAACCAATAATTACCCTTATTGCTCTAAAGAAACTGTCATATCTAAATCTTTCAAAAGTAAGTAAAGTTCTAAAAAATCCAATTCTCTTTCTAGTCACAATTAAAAAACGTCCGTTTTCATTAAGTTGTTCTGAGGCAAATTTAAATAGGTTAATTACATCTTTAGAAGGAATTAATTCAATTACCATCACACAGACTAATAAGTCTATTGGCGCAATATTTTGCTTAGTAAGATCATAGATACCTGATTCGAGCTCCATAAATTTAATATTCTGAATGTTATTTAATTTAGCTAAAGATTTTCCCTCTTCAATTTCAAATTTAAAATCTGCACCAGTGGCATGATTAAATGATTTTGCTGCAACCATAGTCCAAGGCCCAATTCCGCAACCAAAATCAAAAAAATGGTTTTTTTTTATTCCACTAGAAGCAAAATTTATTAATTCAGATATTGGCTCAAGCCATGAGGAAAATTGTTTAGAGTAGTTTTGAAGATCTATTTTTCTAGGTGATGAATTCATAACTTTGTTGCAATTAAAATTGTTTACCAAATAATTTACAAACTATTATAGCAAATCTTGGAAATGGCGAAGACATAGCCATTGTATAGAGTGTATATGCAGTAGTCCTTTTGAAAAACAGCATAGTCAAGAGTACTGAAAAATTTAACACTAAGACTGGTATTACTGAAATTAGTAGAGATTTAATCTTAGTAGAAAAGCTCGCATGCGAGCTTTTATGAATAAATTTGAAATAAGTTGATATTCTGTACTCACCCATTGATCTAGATTTGAGAAGTGTCCTGACTCTCAGCCACGGATTTTCAATTTCTGGATTTGCTAGTCTTGCGGAGGAAAATAAATCAAATCGCTTCACAATTTTTGGCCACATCTTATACCAAATTTCAAAACTATGATCTGTCCATGAGCTACATGCACTTCTGTAAAGGATAAGAGGATTGCTTAAAAAAATAATCTTATTAATTTTTTTACTTGATGCCATCGCAGCATAAGTGCCAAACCAACTTTCATAGAAATCTGTTAAATCTGAATTAAACCAAATACTCCTAGGAAGAATAATAGTCCCAGTATAAGAAAGGGAGCCAATACACGAAGAGAATGTATCCTCAAATTCATTGTAATTCATGTGCTTATGACCCTTTACTGGAATAAGATTTTGCTCCAAGTCTTGTTTTAAATCTTTTGTGAAGCATCTTACATTAACAATTAGTAAATCTGGATTCTCTTTCAAATAATTAAGAATCTCTAATAATCCACCATCTTTAATTAAATCATCATCAGGAATACACCAACAATACTTGCCAGATGATTTCTTCAATGCTTGATGATAGCCTTCATCTAAGCCCATTTTATTATTTGGATTGACATATTTAATGAACTCATACTTAGAAGAATATCCAAGCATCATCTCATCCGTACCATCACTACAACCACCATTTTGAATAATTAACTCTATTACATCATTTTTTTGGGCAATGATACATTCAATTGTTTCTCTGAGATATTCGCATCTATTAAGTGTTGTAATGCAAATAGATAATTGATAATCTTTTTGCATAATTTAATCTTTAGGTAATAAGTTAAGAAGTGACATCAAAAAAAGGAAGATGATTAATTTTTTTGAATTGTGCATTATAATCACATCTAAATTTTTCATACTGTAATTGATTTTCAGTAAAGTTATTTTTTTTTAAATTTTTTAAAAATGTTGAATCAAAGTAATGTGGATCTATGAAAAAAGCATTGACACCATTTGAGTCTACCGAAATAAACTCATAATTATGTTTTTGGAAAAGATATTTCCAAGCACCAATCCCTACTCCATAATAAAGGAAATTTGGATCATCTTTACCAAAAATAAATTCTTTATCAAATTTTATCGTTAATGGATTATCTGGGCCGAAGACAGAATTATACTCAACAACAAAAATTTTAGGCCTAAACCCAGAATCAAAAATTGTTTCTGCTACATAGTAGTCCATTGAATCTATGTCAAGTGACATAAAGTCAGGATTCAAGAATTGGGTTGCTGTTTTAATTTCATCAATATTATCTATGGTTACAAATTTTTGAAGAACCTGTAATCCATGATTATTTGAATTTGAGCTCGATTTAATTATTCTTTTGGCTGTCTTCACCAAATCTTTATCTGCCTCAATCATCAATCCATTATATTTCTTAGTTATTAGAGGCCAAGCAGAGTTATTATCTATACCATCTGCAGCCCCAATCTCAATAAAATACTTATTATGCGCAAAATTGATTTGATTACATAAAACATCAATTATCCCATCCTCACCATTTTGACTAAAACCAGAAAACTCCCACGATGCTGTCTCAGTTAAATCAATAATCCTATTTGAATTGCTAATACTTCCTTTGGTTAAAGCAATATTTATCCTTTGACGATCTCTTATGCTGAGTAGAAAAGTTAAACCAAGAGAAGAGCTAAAAATTTTTTTTATTAAATCTTTCATTGTAAATTATATACTCTGTAATATTTAGTCATAGAAGTTCCTAGTGATTTTCATTAGATAAATCATAATCCAACATTATTGAAATTAATTCATCTATCTGAACTTGTGGCTCTGTATTTAATTCATTTTTAAGCTTTGAAATGTCTGCGCATAAGTTGCCTGTTGAAACTGGCCTAGAAAATTCAGAAGAGGTTTTTACAAATGATTCCCAATCTAATTCTACTTTTTCGAAAGCTTTAGAGACAAAATCTTGAACTTTTGTTAGTTTACCAGTTCCTATAATAAAGTTATCATTAAGTCCTGACTCATTAATTGTTTTTGCTATATTCATAAAATCTTTAGCATAGCCCCAATCTACATATCCATTTAGGTCACCTAATACAAGTTCCTTTTGATAGCCTTTAGAAATTCTCGCAACAGCCTTAGTAACTTTTCTTGATAGATATTCATCTGGCCTTCTAGGTGACTCATGATTATAAAAAATTCCAGTAGAAATATTTAAGTCATAGGATTTTCTGTAAAAGTTGCAGAGATAAAAAGTTGCAGACTTGGCAATACCATATGGACTAACTGGATTATGAGAAGTGAATTCATTTTGCGATTCATCACTTGGTATACCAAACATATTTGATGAAACTGGTTGAAAGTATTTAATTCTTGGATTTATAATTTTAATAGCTTCAAGAATATTAATCACGGATGTTGTTGTTGTTGATAAGGAGTATGAGGGAATTTCATAACTCCAAGCTACATGGTCCTGGTCAGCTTCATTATAAATGTAGTCAGGCTCCGAATCATTTATCGCCTTAAATATACTAGCATTATCCAAAAGATCTCCCTTAAGCAACTGTAATTGACCGTTTTTAAAATAGTCCGATTGAAGCAGATGATCAATATTTTTTGTGTTTCCTGTTGCAGATTTCCTTACTAATCCATAGACGTTATTGCCTGACTCAAGCATAATTTCAGCAAGATAACTTCCATCTTGCCCTGTAATTCCAAATATTAGTACATTAGCCATGTGTATACCTCATTTTTTCCAAAAACCTCGCTGGTAAGTTATCTTGAAAACACCATTTAGAGCAAGTGCTATCAAGAGATACATCTAAATCATTCGTTTCATCTATATTAAACTCATACACAAAAGATATGGTGTGATAAAGATGTTCTCCAAAGGATGACGAATTATAAAAATCTTCATAAATACCCACTAATTTATATGAAGACTTAATATTGATAGATAGTTCTTCAGATAATTTTCTCATTAAAGCCTCAACCAACTCTTCACCAATATGAACTCTTCCACCTGGGACCCACCACTCCCCCTTCAGAGGGTTTTCTTTTCTCTGTATCACAAGGAATTGGTTATCTTTTTTAATGATAGCATCTACACAAACTATAGGTATAGATTTAACTATTTCTGAATAGATTTCGTCTTTTATGAACACTAATCAACTATTCTAAAATTAGGAAAAGGAACAATAAACTTACCTCCCTTAGATAACCATTCCGATTCCCGAGCATACATTTCATCAAAAAAAGCCCAAGGTAAAACAAAATAGTAGTCTGGCTGCATTTCCCTACTTTCATCTTCAGATATTATAGGGATCCACGAACCAATAGTAAATCTTCCAAATTTTTCTGGACTTCTCTCAGAAGCAAAATCTATAAGATCAGTATTTAATCCAAAATACTGAAGTATTACATTTCCTTTAGTTGAGGCACCATACACATGTATAGACTTACCAGCAGCTTTTTCTTTTAAAAGAAAATCAATACATTCCTGCTTGACTGAATCCACCCTAGCCTTAAAATCGATTAAATCCTTTTTCGTTGCTTTTTCTGAGTAAGTTATAGAGCCATTTTTTAATTTTCTAGCATATATTCTATAGCTACCACCGTTTACACTATTTTCAGATACCTTGAATATTTCGAGATTACACTTTTCATACATATAAACTAATGATTCATATGAGTAAAACTCGATATGCTCATGACAAATATTACCTAAATCATTCTGTTTTATCATAGGAGCCAAGGTCATAAGCTGAGCAACAAAAATTCCATTGTCATCTAATACCTTCTCAATATCAGAAACAAATGAGATAGGATCATCAAGATCATAAAACATTCCAATAGCAGAAATAACCTTTGCTTTTTTTGTAAGACCTTTTTCTTTTATAGATTCAAAATAAACTGATTCTGACCAAAAATCATGAATTGTGATATCACACTTTTTAGATAATTCTTCAACTAAATTATTTGCAGGTTCACAGCCAACTCTAATAATACCCTCCTTAAAATATTCAAGCATTGTTCCATCATTAGCGCCAATATCTAATACAATATCCCCTTGAGTAAGTTGAATCATGGACTGAACCTCTTCCACAATATTTTTGAGTTCAGCTTTCATAGTATCTGTAACTCCAGATCGATACCAATATTGCCTAGAATATAAAAGCTCCTGAGGTGCAGTATGTTTCAGTTGAGCTAAATCACAAATTTTACAATGGACAATTTCTAGAGGTGATTTAATTCCTTTGCCTATTTTTGATTCCTCAACAAAATCATTAATATACTGATTACCTAAAGAAAAAACCTCATCTAATTCTTTACTTCCACATAATCTACAGTGGTTATATTCAATAACTTTTCTTTCATTCATAACAATTAGTTTCCCTTTGATTCATTATTGTTTTTTGCATTGTATATTGAATAACTTAAAGAGTCATTCTTAATTTAGAAAATATTTAATAAGAGGTTGGTATGGATTTTTTAATTCATCTTTAGCACATATATAATCTTCTATAAATTTTGAATAACTCCTATCATTTACGCTTTTTTGATTTGGGATAAAAGTATTTTCATTAGTAATATTAATAATGTCCATACCAAGATAATTTGAATAAGCTTTTTGCTGTCTTTTATATATATTTGGCAGAAAATCTAAATCCAAGAATACAATAGCTTTTTTGAAAAGTATTGAGTAATGACAGGAAAGAGAGAAATGAGTTAATGTAAATTCACAATCACGTGTAAGCAAACATGTTTCATTAAAGAAAACTTTTCTATGGCCAAATTGTTTATGGTAATTATTATGATATAAACCATTTGGATGGGCTGCGATAACAACTGGCATATTGAATTTTTTTTCAATTTCATCAAAAAACTTTTTAAGATGTTTGAAATAATTCTTTTTGCTAGTCTCTAATCTTATGTGTCCAAGTTGATAATCAAAACTATCCATCAGACAGTCATCAAGAAATAAAATATATTCATTATTAACAAGTTCTTTTATTGATTGAGCACCTTTTTTATAGTTTAGATAATCGAAATAACTCTTACTTGATGTAAGAATTCTTTTCTTAGCTGATCTTTCCCATAAAGTTCCAATTTTTGAACTTGTTATTACGAAATCTGGTCTGATGAAATCATCTTTGTAATATCGAATCTTACATATTAATAAAGAAATAGTTTTTGAAAAAAAATCTGGTAATTTAAATAACATTTTAAGAAATATATTTATCTTATTATTTCCAGACAAAGTATTTGTTAAGCCATCATATATATAAGTTATATTATTCCTATTGCACTTAGACTGAATCTTAATTGTATTTGTAGACCTTCCAACGCAATCTAAAAGAAATAATGGCTGCTTATTTTGAAGAGTATTTTCTAGCTCTTCTAAACTTTTAATAGCAATTACCTCAATATTATTAGGCTCATAAAATTCATAGATTGAATTATTATTAAATTTTGGATTAAAGCAATTTACGCAATCAACAAGTGTAATTTTAAAAAAAAAATTAAGTTTATCTATGCCAATCCTTAAGGATATATCTTCTGTCAATGGACTATTTAATGTAATAACTATATTAGGTTTTTTTAATTTAGTTTGCATTTGTAATTAAATAAATACTGAAAGCACAATAGATTAATATAATTTAATTTTGTCTTGACCATCAATATATGGCCCCTGCTTGATTTCAATAAATTCACAATCTTTACCAATTTCAAATCCATGTATCCCACACTTTATGTAAATTAAATCACCTTTTTTTAAAGTTACAGTTTTTTCAATGGAATTTTTAATTCTATTTTTATAGAAATTTACAAGAAGCTCTCCCTTTTGCACAAAAAGTACTTCACTTGTTCCTTTAATTGATCGTGATTGATCTAGATGAAGATGCGGTTGAATATTTTGACTTTTATTCATTGAAAAAGCAGCTATTTGGAATAAATCATCTGGCTCTGTAAAGAATTCAATTCTTTCACTAGTGCTTATTTTTTTTATTACTAATGCTACATATTCATTATTAATTATAATTTTTTTCATAGAGTTTATTTTCTTAAAAAATTATAAATAGTAGAACAAACATGCTTTATGTCACTCTCTTCTATTCCAATAAAAGTGGGGAGATAAATACCTTTTTTTGAAATATTGATAGAATTTATCAACTCCTCAGATACCCTGCCTTGCATTTTTTTGAAGATAGGTTGATAACTCATCGGTGCAAAAAATCTTCTACTCTGTATTCCATTTTCATATAAATTAACTTCTAAATCATTCCTCTTTTCTGCAACATCATCAGGTAATTGAAATGAAGTAACCCAATTCACAGTAGAGACATTCTTTTTTTTCATTTGAAAACAATCAGAATACTGAGGGAGATTTAGAATGTATTGTTTTAAAATTTTTTCTCTTTCACTAAGAATTTCATCAATTACCTCAAAGTGAGAATAAGCTATAGAGCAGTGAAGGTCTGTCATTCTGTAGTTGTATCCTATATGCTCATGTATAAAATTTTTGTGTAACCCAGAGTTAAATGTCTGATTCTTAAAATAATTAATCTTGTCTAGCAGCTCCTCATCTGAAGTTAAACATAAACCTCCTTCTCCAGCCGCAATAATCTTATTAGCATAGAAACTAAAACAAGAAATATCTCCTAGACTTCCTACATAAGAATCTTCTTCTTTCGAACCATGGGCTTCTGCACAGTCCTCTATTATAAAAATCGAATTCCTTTTGCAATAATCTTTTATTGGCTTAAGTCTTGAAGGAATTCCAAATAAATGAGGAATGACTATTGCTTTTGTTTTATCAGTTACAGCATTTTTTAATGATGAAATTGAAACATCCCAATCTTTATCAACATCTACTAAAACAGGCTTAGCAGAAATATAGCCAACTGCAAATAAAGCATAAGGGGCATGAAAATTAGGCAATATCACTTCATCTTCTGAGGTAACTCCGACTGCAAGCAATGCTAGGTGAAGGGCTGCAGTTCCATTAGAGCAAGTAGAAGCATATTTTGTACCAATGAAACTTGAGAAACCTTTACACAATAACTCATCATATTTCCCAAATGCAGAAATCCAATTTCTATCCAAGCAATCGTTTACATATTCCTTTTGATTTGGGGCAATGAATGGTATTGAAACAGGGAGCATTAGCTATAGCTTATAATGAATTGGTTTTTTTCCTGCAAAGGGAGCCTAGTTAAACTAGAATACATATTAGCTTTAGAAAAGAAACTGGTTAAATATTTTTCACCAGGATCAATCACTATTTCCAGATTTGTATTTCCACACATATTGCATACAGTTATTTTTTTTATACTTCCCATATATTATGCTTAACCTTTCAAAAAGTAATTGTATTAATAGGGTTTCTCTTATTCATTGTAATCTTTAGGTTTATAGCCGCTCTTCTTGATTAGTTCGTCGCATTCTGCCGACTTTAAATCTTCCCTTACCATTTCCTGCACCAATTCTATAAAACTAATTCGAGGAACCCATCCAAGCTTATTTTTAGCCTTAGACGGATCACCAAGTAATGTTTCTACTTCAGTTGGCCGAAAATAACGCGAATCTACACTAATAATGCATTTACCACTCTCATCAAACCCTTTTTCATCTAATCCATGACCCTCCCAATGAATTTCCATTTTTAATTCGTTTGCAGCTGCATTCACAAAATCACGAACACTATGCTGAACACCTGTTGCAATAACAAATTCCTCAGGATGATCCTGTTGCAACATCAACCATTGCATTTCAACATAATCTTTAGCATGCCCCCAATCTCTTTTCGCATCAAGATTACCCAAATATAAAGAGTCCTGTAATCCAAGCTTTATACGTGCTAAACCACGTGTAATTTTACGTGTAACAAAATTCTCACCTCGCACTGGTGACTCATGATTAAAAAGTATTCCATTACAAGCAAACATGCCATAGGCTTCACGATAATTAATAGTAATCCAATATGCATAAAGTTTAGCAACAGCATATGGCGAACGGGGATAAAATGGTGTTGTTTCAGTTTGTGGCGTTTCTTGTACTAAGCCATATAGCTCAGATGTTGAGGCCTGATAAAATCGAGTTTTTTTCTCAAGCCCTAAAATTCGTATTGATTCTAACAAGCGCAAGGTGCCTAATGCATCTGAATTTGAAGTATACTCAGGCTCTTCAAATGAAACAGCCACATGACTTTGTGCTGCAAGGTTGTAAATCTCATCGGGCTGAACTTCCCCTATAATTCTGGTTAAACAACTTGAATCTGATAAGTCACCATGATGCAAAAAAAACCGAACATCCTCATCATGAGGATCACGATATAAATGATCAATCCTAGCTGTATTGAATGATGAAGCTCTCCTTTTAATACCATGAACCATATAGCCCTTTTTTAAAAGGAATTCAGCAAGGTAAGCTCCATCTTGTCCCGTAATGCCAGTTATCAGGGCCGTCTTTCTATTATTCATATTTCAATTAATCCTAATGTTATATTGACTGTTTATTTTATTAATATATATATTATGAAACTCTATAATTAAATTTTCACACAGGGCTCGGAGATTTTGTATACGTCTCTTCTTCATTGAGCTTAAATCAATACCTAAAAAATTCAAATCAACCCCCACTCATTTTTCATTACACATTCAACACAAAGGAAATCATACAAGTCATCTATTTCGTAATTCTGATAACGGTTAATAAGAAAAGCCATGCATCGGTTTGGATAAAATGTTTTTTCATCTGTAAAAGTACTTGTTTTGGAAATATATGCAACACCATATGGAAAATATGCAGATTCATTATCTTGCCGTCTACTAGTCATTACTAGCTCGTTACAAAATGGCTTTACAGAATCATTATTCAAACGCTTCATAATTGATGGATGCTCTGATACTTCACCAACGCTTACTACTCCATCAAACTCATCCTCACGATTCACTAGACATTCTATTATTTGATCAATGTCATCATCTTCACGTAATGGTGATGTTGGCTCAAGAAGAACAACATACTCAAAACTCTTTTTTTCATTATCTTGATAAAAATTAAGAGCATGTTGAACAACATCATAGGTAGATGCATAATCACTTGCTAATTCTGTTGGCCGAATGAAAGGCACTTCTGCACCTCCATGCTTTGCAATATCGATAATTTCCTGGCTATCAGAAGTAACTAAAATAGTGTCCAAATATTTAGACTTTTTAGCCTTATCAATTGTCCACAAAATTAGTGGCTTACCACATAATTCACGAATATTCTTGCCTGGCAGTCCTTTAGAACCACCTCGAGCAGGAATAACAGCAAGTATAGTTTTTCCATTTATCATTTATAAATACTTTAAGTAGTTAATTTGATCAATAATTTTATTTTTAAACTTATTCTTTCTCAAGATACGCAATTATTGTGTCACATTTACCTATAGCGGCAAGGGATGATTCGTATGCTTCAGATAGTAATTTATTATCAAGAAATGACCATTTTTCATGGCCACCAGCTTTATCACGACTCAACCAATATAGATGATTGGATATTGGATAGCGTTGAACTTGTTTTATAGAAATGACACGTAAACCTGCTTGTTTGGCAAGTTTATTTAATGTCACATCACTAAATAAAAAAAGGTGCTGACTCCAATAAGTGAATCGCTGGAAAGCATCACTATCGTACAAAGTTAATAATGCATCTTCAGAGTTTGGGACTTCAATTATAATACGTCCATTACTATTAAGATGGCTAGCCATTTTTTTTAGGATTAACAATGGATCTGGTAAGTGTTCAACAACGTGAAAAGCAGTTATAAGATCAAAGTCAATGTCAGCTTCATCAAGATTACTATAGATAGAAATTTCATCGCTAGAACGTTCACGTACTCGAGATTCTAGCTCTACTCCAACGGCTTCTTTTGCTAAATATTTCGCTTTATGAATAAAGCCTGCAGCACCACATCCAAAATCAAGTATTTTACGATTAACTAATACAGGCTTTAGCATATCAAAACGACGCTGATCATCTTGTTCACCCTCTTGAAGCCATGACTCAATCGATGGTAATTCATCGCCGTGCATTCCTGAGTTTTCGTAGTGCACATCGTTAATATGCTGAATTGAACTAAGTGTAACTAAACCACAATTAGCACATTCAAGAATTTCTAAATTTGGATTATCGCGCACAGCGCCTTTTCTTTTGTTAAAGTTTTCGGAATCACATAAGTAGCACTTCATTAGTAAAAACCCCAATTTAGCTTAAATGTATAGTATCGAGTTGATACTTTTCTAATAAGTTTCTTAAGACGCTACAAACCCTATGAATATCACTTTCAGTTATTGTAACTGACGAAGGTAAACTAATACCTTGGGCAAGAGAATTTGCAACAGGATAATTTTCGCCGCTTACTCTGTATGGTGAATATACAGGCATAATATGCATTGGATTAAAAACTGGACGCACTTCTACACCATTCTCTATCAAATCATTAATTATACTGTCACGGCTTGAAGAAAGACCATTAGCAAGAACAATAGTGTAGAACCAATAAGAATTATAAACTTCACCAAACTCACCTGGTAAAGTTATATTCTTTACATCTGACAAGCACTGCTTATAATGCTCAGCAATCCACCTTTTACGCAACACAAATTCTGAAACACGTTCCATTTGGGCAACACCAATAGCTGCTTGAATATTTGTCATTCGATAGTTATAGCCCACATACTCATACCAGTATTTACGCTCTTTAGACATACCATGGTCACGCAACATACGTGCCTTTTCAATATTTTTTGAGTTCTTAAAAAGTAACATTCCACCCTCACCGGTAGTAATGGTCTTGTTTCCAAAGAAACTAAAGATAGCTGCATCTCCAAAATTACCTACATGAGTCTCTTTATACTTACTGCCTAAGGCTTCAGCACAATCTTCAATAACTAACAAATTATGCTTTTCAGCTAAGTCCATTACACCTGTCATATCTGCGGGATGGCCATATAAATGCACTGGAATGATGGCACGGGTTCTATCTGTAACAGCATGCTTAGCTAGCTCAATATCGATAGCCATAGTATCGCGTTCAACATCAACCAATACTGGAGTTGCTCCTACATAAAGAACCGCATTTACAGGCGCAACAAAAGTGAGATCAGGGACAATAACTTCATCACCAGGACCAATGCCTAAAGTAACAAGAGCCAAGTGAAGCGCTACAGTTCCATTTGATACAGCCAAGGTATTTTCATTTCCAACATATTTCCCAAATAACTCTTCAAATTGTCCAACATATTTTCCTTGTGAGGAGATCCACCCTGAAAGAATACAATCAGTTACATACTCCAATTCATTTCCATCCAATACTGGTTGAGTCAGAGGAATATGGTGGTAATGTGAAGCAGTTACAAAATCAACCAACTTGTTTTCTTTATTAACTATAGGAATAATTCGGATATACTCTTTAAGTTTTTTTTGGATTTCTTTCAGTGGCGTATTAATAGGTAGAGATACGAAACTATCATTACTAACTTGTAATACCGAAGAATCCATAAGCTTTCCTTCAAGTAGAGCTCTTCGAATATCACCGTCACTTAATACACCAATAAGTGTATCTTTATCTATAATAAAACATGCTCCTTGACCATTAAGGTCAATTACATTCAATGCATCACGCAAAGTTGCCTCTGAAGTAACAGCCATTTGTTCAAGCGATGGAAATTTATTCATAATACCTTCTCACTTATAATACGTTTACTGAGCAACTTATTTTTAACTAATTCATATTGACAAACTAATTCAGAACATGGTACTCGATAAATTTCCAAAGTGTAATAATCTAAATTTGGATTTATAATATCCCAAAACCAACTATCTTCCGTGACAACTTGATTAGAATCTTCCAAGCCATCATTATCGCTTAAGTGGTAACCTTGAATCCATGGCTCCATTTGTGCATGTGCATCAATCAGATTAAAACCAAGTGTGTTTGCACTTACTTTTAAATGGGCAACATCTAATAATAGACGAACATTATCAGGCATATCTTGCATGAATGATACAATTTCATCGGGGTTTGTCAATAACAATGGATCTTCATTAAAGACTGAAAAATTAGTTGCAGATAACACATTATTTTCAATTAACAAAGTAACTCCTAACTTTTCAGCTTCAGAAGCTAACATCAATACATTTTTTCGAAATATTTTCAATGCTGTGGTGCGATCGCACAACTTTCGCTTCTTGAGTCGTTGCCCTAGTTCGGAAGTCGCAGGATTAATTCGAAATCCAGCATGAAAGCTGTAAACAGGGCGACCTAAATCAACGGCCAAACGCATGGCAGATTGAACGTGTTGAACACTGCGTTCTGATAAATCTTTATCGGCTGAAGCCAAATTAAAAACAAATGATTCTTTAGGTGGTGGAAAGTAATTATGCACTTGAAGCTGCAATTTATCTCTAAGCTTAATTAATTCAGTTTCCTGAGTCTCGGAATACTTGCCACCAGATAGCTCCACTTCCTTAATCCCATATTGAAGAAGCTCCGATACTGATTCTATTGCAGATCTTGAATAAAATCCACCCGTTGAAATAAAAATCATATAATAACATCCATTAAAAGTAGCGCTATAAAAACACGGATCGAAATAAATTTATATAAATAATACATACTTTAAAAAATTAATTTCTCTGCAGGTGAGCCAACATATGTGCCATTTGGCTCTAATATATTTTGTATCAAAGTTGACCCCGCACCAATTTTTGTATGTATTGCTAATTCAATATTATTAATTACTGTTGCTCCTGCACCTATGAAACAACTATCATTAATAGAACTTCGTCCACAAACAGTTGACGAAGGAGCTAAGTGACAATTACTCCCAACCTTTACTTCATGCTCTATTACTACAGCTGTATTAATTAAATTATTATCAGCAAGAACAGCCTCTGGTCCAATAAAAGCATTCCCACAGACTATATTCGCCTCACCCATTTGAACGCTCGAATGGATAAAAGCAGATGGTGATATCAAATTTGGTGTAGTAAAATTAAGAATATGAGCTCTCTTCAACCAATTTGTACGTTGCTTATTATCACCAATAGCCAGAAAAATATCGAGATTAGTATATTTAGAGTACGACTCTAAATCAGAATCAGAGCCTACTATTGGAATTCCCAGAATAACTTCATTTTTTCTAGGTGTACCTAGCTCTATAACACCAATAACTTCATGTTCTTTCGTATCAGCAAGTAAAGACAAAATAACTCTACAATGCCCTCCCGTTCCTATAATTAGTGCGCGCTGCATTATTAATCTTCTAAATCATTCCAGGTTATTTGATGAAGTTCATCACAGTCAGTACGAATACGTTTTCCAACAATCTTAGAAATAAAGTTTGCTAAAATACCATTTCCAGGACGCATCAGTTTCAAATCAGATATTGCAATAATATCACCTCTACGCATAGGTCTCGCCAAGAATAAGCTTTTTCGAGATACTTCTGCCATCTGCGACTCTTCAGCTTGTTTAGCTTTACGGTGACTTCCAAGCATACATTCTACTTGCCGAATATTTTGTGCTAACTCTGAAAACTCTTTTGGCGTTGATGATGCCTTATGATCAGGGCCAGATAATGTCTTGTCAAGCGTAAAATGCTTCTCTATTACTTTTGCTCCAATTGCTATAGACGTTACTGCTGCTAAAAAACCTATACTGTGATCAGAGTATCCAATAGGTAGTCTAAAAGCTTGCGACATTGTAGTCATAGCTCGCAAGTTTAGAGAAACATCTGTACAGGGATAATTGGAAACGCAATGCAGCAAAACAAGGTTAGGGTTGTTACTATCTTTAAAAATATTTACGGCTTGTTCTACTTCACCTAAATTGGACATACCAGTAGCCATAATAGTTGGCTTCCCTGTTGACGCTAAATAATGTAGTAAAGGCAAATCAACCAGATCAGCTGAAGCTGTTTTAAACATTTTAACATCTAAGTCTTCAAGAAACTTTGCACTATCTATATCATAAGGAGTAGACATAAAATCAATATCAACCGAATGACAATACGCAGATAAATCATAATGCTCCTGCTCACCCAATTCCAGTTTTTTTATCATCTCATAGTGTGTCTCTTTGTTTGATGTTGTATTTTCCTGATATTTCACTTTGGGAGTTCCATGCGTAACTAAATTCTCAGCTTTAAAAGTTTGAAATTTAACCGCATCAGCACCTGCTTGCTTCGCCTCTAAAATCATTTCCTTCGCTAATCTCATATCACCATTATGTTTTACACCAATTTCTGCAATTAAATAAGCTTGCTTTAACTCTGAAAAAAAATTTGATTCCATAATATTATATTTTTAAAATTAACTTAAGTGAGTAAATTAATGATTAAAGTTTCTTTTTAAAACAACTACAACACAGCGCTATTTTAACTAATATTTATCATTTTTTTCATTTAATAGGATACCCAAAAGAAAATTCCTTACAAATAAAAAACATTGTCAGAATGATTATAAGTTTGTATCTAATCTTATAATGTAAAACCATCATCTATAGTTAAAATCTGACCATTGATATAGCTTGATTTGTCTTCAAGTAAAAACTCAATAAAAGGAATAATATCTACTGCCTCTAAAAGACCTTTATCAAGGCTTTTCGAAAGATAGGCTTTTTTAAATTCTTCTGGCTGATTATCCATTACACCCCCTGGACAAACTGCATTAAACCTCAATTCATTACCCGCATAGAATTTAGAGAAATACTTTACTAAATGATTAATGGCAGATTTAGAAGCAGCATATTCGACGGGCATCGTCATATCGGTGTTGTCATATATTTCAAATTTTGGTGCCGTATGCCCATAGATAGAGGATATACAGACAATAGAACCACCTTTGTTCACCATTTTATTAGAGGTATTTTTTAAAAAATTGAAATAAGATCCTAGGTGAATTGAAACATTATTATTGAAGTCATTTAGGCTTACCTTTTCTAAAGTGTTGCCATAATTATCACCTCTTGGATAAGCACACATCACAGCCCCCTCTATAGGACCCAGTTGTGCCTCAGCATCTTCTATCCATGAAATGTAGTCTTCCTCAACATTAATATCTAACCGTTTTAAAAAAATATTGCCTTCCTTATAATCTATTGAGCTCAATTTTTCATATAAAGAATCAAGATCTATATCTCCAATAGCTACTTTCTTGCCCTTTTCAATTAGGGATTTCACAAGAGGAAATCCTATTCTTCCGGAACCACCTATTACTGCAATAGTCATAACCAATTCCTATGTTATTTAAAATACCTTAATGTTTTCGATAAAGCTTCAGCCTGAATCTCCATTTCTTCCAAAGTATTTTGGTTGGCTGTAAATTGTAATAATCTAGGCTGGATAGATTCTGCATTAGGGCAAATACCCTGGCTACAGTCCATTGGATCTAGACCCATTTGGGTTTGTAATTTTTGAATCTCTAAAGCTGAACCTTCATTATAAAGTAAAGCCCAAGCAGCATAAATAGGCTCACCTCCATTAGAGATATGTTGTTCTCTAAAGTCTGCCCAGATTATTGATTCATCTACTATCTTAGCGGCAAATGTCCAGCATGCACTTTCATCACCAGATGGTAGAAATTGTTGCTTGATAATACCCTTACCATCAAATTCAACCACTTCATTATATAAACTCCCCATTTTCTGCCTTCTCGAGACAAATGTTTCCATTTTTTCTACTTGGGCTAATGCCACAGCAGCTGCTATTTCAGGCAATCTATACATAAAACCATAATGGGAGTGTCGAGTATACGAAGGATTTTGAAATAAATCTTTACTCACCCTTATCTTACCGCTTTTAGCGGTAGCATTCTTAAACCCTTGTGTGCTAAGTTTTCTTAAATAGTCTGCTATTTCTTCATCATCCAGACAGACAATTCCCCCATCACCACAGCTTAGATGCTTAGAATTCTCAAAACTCCAACTACCTATATCGCCTATTGTTCCAGAAATTTGATTATTATGTTTAGCAGAGTAGCATTGAGCACAATCTTCTAATACTGCTAGAGAGTGCTTTTCAGCGATTCTCATAATTTCCGTCATATCACACATTTGACCATAAAGATGAACAGGCATTATGGCTTTTGTTTTTGTTGTAATTTTTGATTCCAGATCTTTAGGGCACATCAAAAATGTATCAGGATCTACATCAACAAAAACTGGTATAGCATTACAATAAAGAATCGCATTCATGCAAGAAATAACTGTAAGGCATGTAACTAAAACTTCATCCCCATAACCTACGCCAAGAGCCCAAAGCGACGCATGAAGTGTTGTAGTTCCAGAGTTAAATGTGATCGCAAAATTTTTACCATGTGCCTTAGCAAACTCTTCTTCTAGCCTTGAATTCATTGATCCTGAAGTAGAACTAGCAAAACCAGAACTTAGAACTTCTTCTACATATTCTCTCTCTTTTTTACCAAACCTCCAAGATAAGTCGCCCATAATAATGCCCTCTATAAAATCTTATAATTGTTGTAAGTTAATAAAATATCTTATGAAAAAGTATTCTTTCAAAAATTTGTGTATTGAAGCTTGATTTATATTCCATCATAACAATGTTTGACCACAAAATGACCTTATGTTTTTGCCAGAAATGTCCTTGCTTCTCCCCCTCACTCAAACTAATTCAAGACCTTCATTATTCTTATTTAGTGAGACTTATAATAAAAATTTTATTTTTTAAATTAACTTAAGTGAGTGAGTCTATAAACTCAACTTCTTTCTTACCTATTGAAAACATAGCACTGTTTTCATTTCTATTTATCAGCCTGTTTTTCTTACGCCAGACTATCATAAACAAAGTACTGGCAAATAAAAAACCTGACAAGAATACTTTTCTTTTTTTATCTAACTTTACGCAACGCAAACAAATTTCAACTACCTGATCCAAGGAAGTTGTACATAAAGGAAAATCAGCTTCTTCAGACAAGACATCAAGAATTTCTTTGCTAACTATATTGCTCGAACCGTTTTTAATATAATCAAGCAAATGCTCAAGTGATTCTGGTTTATACAAAAATGGCATCAAGTTATTGTTATCTTCCCATAATTCATCAATACTATCTTTTCGACGTGGATCGAGATTATTAATACATATAGGGGTAATTCCAAGCATTACAGCGTCATAGAAACTTGTTGAGGGAGGGCCCACTACATAATCAAAATTTACTAACCAATGTGCTATTGGCAACTTACTGTCAGCTATCTGTGCATCTATACCACTATGGGTTAGTAGTCTTTCCCACGTATCTTGATTTTCCTTTGGGTGCACCCTGACACTAACATGATAACCATCTTTAACAAGGGCACGTAATACTTTGAGGGTATTTTCAGTATCAATTGCCTGAACAATTACCGCATCTGCTGGTCGCACTCCTGGACGTTTTGATATCAGTTTATCTCCAGTTTTTTTGTTAAAATATTCATACTGAAAATGATCGTCAAAAAGTGTGGTAAATGTATCTAACGCACTTCTACCAAAATAGTCATTTAATACTACTGAGCGAGTTATAACGCCAATAGTTTTCTTCTTTGATTGATTCACACTAGCTCTAGATAAACAGTTTTTATCATGGCGAGGGTGGCCAACAACATGACATTTCTCGACTATTTCTCCAGCATGTTCTTTTACTGCCTGCAATTGTTTTGTCCCCCAAAGACAAAAAGCATCTATTCTATCTACATACTCTTTTTTTTCTTCAAAGAAGTCTTTCTCAAGCAATGTTCTTGCCATGACATGATGATCTTTACATATAATGCCTAGGCTTTCAGACGAAAGCATTACAAACCGTGAATCCCATTTCATCCATGAATCACCCCAACAATCATTTAAGACATGAGGGCGAGGAACGATAATGACATCAAATGCTGAATGGAAATATTTTAACAACCTATTACTTACGCGATTTCCATAAACGAGCTTATGTCCTTTTTTTGCAAATTTTTTCTGAAGTGCACTTGCGACCACAGCATCTCTTTTGAGTTCATCAATATGGAAATAAATATTCATAATTTAATATAACAACGTATGCGATTTAGATGAATGCTTTTTGATTAATGTAATAGCTAACTTATCGGCTGATAATCCATGAAAATCTAACACCTCATCATTACTTCCACATATCGGCAGTTCATTAACCCCTAAAGTTAATACTTTTCGATTGTTAAGTAGTCCCGAATTAGCCATTGCTTTGACATAGTAGCTACCCGCACCAGATTCTGTGTAATGATTTTCAAGCGTCACTACAAGCGGCAAATTTCCAAGTATTTTGCTTAACCAAGACATATCTATTCTATTAATCCAAGGTGTTACTACAACGGTAGTCTCAATACCATTATCTGCAAGAATTTCTGCTGCCTGCATAGCTTGGAATGACAATATAGGGCCAAAACAGAGAATTATAAGATCATTACCTTTACGAATACATTCGCCTTGGCCGGGAATAAACTCAGAGATTTGAGATAGCTCAGGAGTTTGCTCATAAGGTATTGAGGTGAGCCGCATATATACGCTTTCTTGACTATCACTAACTGCCCAATTTAAAGCTAACGCAACTTGCTTAGCATTTATCGGTTCAACAATAGTCATATCAGGCATAGCCAACATACATGCGATATCTCTAACGCCTTGATGCGAGTGTCCAGGGCCAGCAGGCAATACACCAGCGAGGGAACCAATATAGATTATTTTCTTACCCTCAGAGGAATTATTATAAATCTGTTCATTAGGTCGGGCAGCCAGGAAGCACGCGAAGGAATGAACAATTGGCAACAAGCCTTGCAATGCAATTCCACCCGCCTGCGACACCATATCTTGTTCCGCAATACCACACTCAAGAAAACGATCGGGAAATTCTTTTTGAAAAGGAATCAGCCCAGTATCAAGAACCAGATCAGCATCAAGAGCAACAATCTTTGAGTTTTTCCGCGCCTGTTCAAGTAACGCATCTGTGTAAGCAGGGATCAGTCGCTGTGTGTGCTCTAGTGAAACAACTGCCTCCTTAATAAGAATTTCCAGCTTGAGCTCGGCGGTACCGGCAGACTTTAATCTCTCATTGGCGGCAATAATCAACTCTTGAGCGGCCTTTGTATAATTTTCCTCATTAGGCGCACCACTGTGAAACTTATAGAGCTCAACATCAGAGTCGATGGAGGTATGCTCCATGAATGAGACACCTTTACCCTTGATGGTATCGGCGATTATGACTTTTGGCTGGTCTATGACTCTTTTAGTAGCAGCCAGCGTTTTTGAGAACGCGACCAAGTCGTTCCCATCGCAGCGACTGACATGCCATCCGAAAGAAGTCAGCTTGGCTTCCAGATCGCCCAGGTCGCTAACCTTCGAAACAAGGGTATCCGATTGCAACTTGTTGTGATCGATGATGACCGTGAGTTCACTCAATTTGAGATTGGCAGCGGAAATCAGCGATTCCCAGAACTGGCCTTCCTGCAGTTCGCCATCACCCGTTAACACAAAGACATTGGCGGGTCGCTTGAGTAAGCGATTTGCTAAGATCATGCCCTTAGCCTTGGAGACCCCCATACCCAACGATCCAGTATTGGTAACGATGTTGGGAGTAGCGATATCGGGGTGTCCCGGCAACCCGCTATGTTTACGTAGAGCGTGGATCAGGTTAAAATCGAGCCGGCCAAGCCCTATGAAAACGTTGTAAAGACTGGGGGCATCATGGCCTTTGGATGAGAAAAAGATATCGCATGGCGAGGTTGTATCGCCTTTGTTAGGAACTCGCACTTCGTTCAACAGCAACCAGGACATGATATCGATGCTACTGAAACTGCTACCAATGTGTCCAGAACCTGCACGTGCAATCATGTAGAGCGTATTGATGCGGCAAAGGAAGGCAAACAGGCTGGTTTTTTCTTCGGGAGAAACTGACAAAGCGCGGACGCGTTCAAATTCCTTGAAGGGTACGTAATACAGGGTGCCGCTGACGGCAACTCCAACTTGATCGCCCATAATATGCTCCGTTAATTGTTAAGTAGATAAGGGGGCAAGCTAATCTCTGGTAAGAAGACTTCCCCCATAGCGACGTACTGTTCAGCCAGGAGCCAGTCTTCTGGTTCGTTAATGTCGAACCCCTCCAGCCCCTGACTAATGAAAGGGATAATCGCTTCGCCAGCAATGGTGTTCTGCTCCAGCGCGATACTAGACCAAGCGATCTCGAGGCTCGCATCTTGCGCATAAATTTCTGGCAGTGCAGCGTATTGGCAACTGTGCCAAGGTGTAGCACCATTTTTTAAGGGCATCACAGGAAGCATGCGCTTGCCGTGAACAACCCACATTTTACCAGGGTGTTGCCTGCATTTTTCGATAGCGCGCAAAGAGTCTGCTGCCGAATCACTACTGAAAGCGTCCCAAGCACGGCGAATAGTTTCCGGCAGACGAAATGGACTGGTAGGTCGCAGGATACTGAAGGATTTATAGTCAAGGCCCAGCTCCTTGAGGGCATTCAACATCCAAACAACCCATTCAATGTCTGGGGATTTGTCGCTAGAGATTTCGGCAGGTCGCAGGAAGGGCACCTCTGCACCGTAATATTTTGCAATATCAGCGTAAAGCTCACTATCTGTCGCGCAGATCACAGCATCGAAAATACCACTGTCGATGGCTGCACGAATTGTGTAGGCGAGCATAGGATGTCCGCACAAAGGTTTGATATTTTTGTCAGGTATGCGCTTAGAACCTGAGCGGGCTGGAATGAAAGCAACTACTTTCATTAGGTCAACGTCTCACTATGTAAGAAATAGAAAACAATAGTCTTGAACACTTTCATACTCTTGGAAATACCCTTATATATACTTTTTTAAGAACATTACTTCTTAGATACATTAATATATCTTTTAAAAAATAATATAGACTTATATTTAACAAAATAAAAACTATTATAGTTTCATTAATTTTTGAAAAACCTTTTGATATGTCAAATTTATCTTTTGAATAGAGATGAATTTTCTCTAGCTCAATATGGTTCGGGAAATCTTCTTTATTTATACTACTTAATAATTCATTATTTTTAGGTCCAACCACCATAATGATTCTTGCTTTTTTCATTAGCTCTGACTCAAAAATCACCTTAGAAACATTAGTTTTAGAATTTACTGCAATTGTAGGATTAATTAAAGGAGTTTCAATTTTATTCAAAGCTTCTTTGACCGAACCAATATCTGTTCTAATTGATCTGGCATAACCAATATTCCCTTTGGACATAGTTGCTCTTATGACCATATTTGATCTTTCTTCAACTCCGTCTAAATTTGCATCCAAATCAGCATCGATAATATAAATACTGCTCATAGAGTTTTTAAAACCTATCACGGGACAAAATAAAAAAGCTAAATCTACATCGGCAATTATATCAATAATTTTGTAATTTTCTCTGATCTGAGAAAGTATATGAACTTTTTTCCAATCCTTAAAAACTTTTTTCCTGAGAGTCTTGGAATGCAAAGGAAAACTAAGTAAATGCTTAATTTTCATTAAACCTAAATCAATTTTTATTGTTATATGCGGCTTTACAGGATCATAATTGTCCTTATTATTGTTTGAAACTATGAATGATTTAATATCTCCTGATGCCCAAGCACCTGAATCTTTCTTTCTCTCAGGAAATCGCCAATCTAAGATTGAATCTTCTTCAACGATACTCTCTTTAACAATATTTTTTTTATTTCCAGATTTAGAATATGGTAACTTGTAAGAATATATTCCATAATTTATTAAATCTAAATGATCATGATGTTTTGATAACCTATCCATAAACTCAGCATCAATTTCACCATAGCCTTTAAACGATTCATCAAATCCTTTCAAATCATCAAAGGTTTCTTTCGATAACAATACACCGCCCGAACCTGCTCCAACATGTGCTTTATTATTTCGGTGTTTAAAATTACTAAATAAGTTATATTTACATATTTTATCTAATTGATTATAGTTTATATCTCTGTAGTCGAATTCTTTGGGAAATTGTTTTCTTGGAATCAACATATATTCATTTGAAAATGGAAAGTATTTGTTCTTATTCTCGAGTAAATTAAATAAATTAGACCAAGATGTTGGGGCAACAAATGTATCTCCTCCAAATAACAATACATACTCACAGGAGCTCTTATTTATACCAATATTTAATGCTTTAGATTGATTCATCAATAACTTGCCATTATCATCATATACTTGATGTATATTTACTTGGGATTTATTATTTACTATCCTTAAATCATCAATAATTTTTTTATCACACACAAAATCTACAATATGAAACTCTACTTTATTTGAAAAACCAAGCTCATTTAATACATGAAAATTGTAATTAAAAATATATTCAAATCTCTTAATCCAATCTTTTGCATAATCATCATTTCTTCCAAAATAAACAATACTTAAGATTTTCTGTTCATAGTTCAAATCTTTCACTTGAGCTTCCCTCAGTTTTTTGTCTTCCAACGATATAGTTGACTTATCCATCAAGACAATAATTCGTCAAGATAGATCTCAGATGCGGTCAAAATATTATCTACATAATGCATTTTAGAGTTTACAAGATTACGCTGTAATTGCCCGTATCCAGTTGATACCAAAAATAATTTAACGCCTGCCGCCTTTCCCGCTTCAATATCGCTAGCTTTATCGCCAAAAATGGCAGATCGATCCAAATCAATACCCCACTCCTTTTGAGCCTGGAACAAAAGCCCAGGTGCTGGTTTACGACAACTGCAAGCCATCTTGTTACCAAACTCCGGGTGATGAGGGCAGTAATAATAGGCGTCTATGTGCGCCCCATGAGTTTGCAACTCTTTACTAACCCTTTCATGAAGTGACTCTACGTCTGCGCTGGTGTAGATCCCACGGGCAACGCCAGCTTGATTAGTAATTACAATTACAAGAACTCCTGCGTCGTTAAATTTTTTGATAGCTTCAATGGCACCTGCAATCCACTCCCAATCTTCATACTGATAAAGATATTGTTTTTCAATGTTGATAGTTCCATCACGATCGAGAAAGACTCCAGCTCTAAGCTTTGATGATTCCATCAGTATTTGCCTTTAAATATCGTTCTGGTGTACCAATGTCAACCAACTTTGAATCAACCACAAAACCATAACATGAATTACCCTTCATCATAGTGGGGAAAATATCGTACTCTAGAGAAAAAGGTGGCTTCAAGCCAGAGAATACAAGGCTTTCCAGTTCTAACAGGTAGATGCCAGCATTTATGTATCCATTAAACGCTGTCTTACTGGATGTCTTTTCTAAAAAAGATTGAACCTTGTTGCGCCCATCAATGAACACAATTCCGCCATCATCACGATCTTGCGCAAGTGTTAGTACAAATGTCGTAGAAGATTCTTTGGCACAGTGAAACTGCAACAATTCACCGAAATTGACCGTGCAAATTGAATCACCATTCAAAACTAAGACATGATTGCTTTGAACCATTGATAGAGCATTTTGAATCGCCCCACCAGTACCCAGAGGGAAATCTTCCTCTGAAAAATAAAACTCTGCATCGTTACGAGACTTGAAGTGTTCGATGATCTGCTCTTTTAGATGTCCAACACAAAATATGATACGCCGGAATCCTTGTTTCAAAAGATCGTCGACAAGAATATCGAGGAATGGTCGTTGTCCTATAAGCGCCATTCCTTTAGGTTGATCAGAAATTAATGGATGCAAACGGCTACCAGCTCCGCCACAAAGGACTAGAACATCTATTTCAGCAGTTGTCTTGGATGCACTGTTGATAAGCATTAAACTACGTTTTTTCCTTAACTAACGCTAATTCTATTTGTTCACACAGAAAATGGTAGATGACCAAGTGCATTTCCTGGACTCGAGGCGTTACTCTTGAAGGTACATCAATTAAGACATCGCAGAGCGGAGCCATATGACCACCACCTTCTCCGGTCATGCCAATCGTTGCCATCCCCAAATGCTTTGCCACACCGAGGGCTGCAATAACATTCTTTGAATTGCCACTCGTTGATATACAAAGCAATACACCACCATTATCGCCATGTGCTTCAACCTGTCGGGCGAAAATGCTTTCATAGTCATAGTCATTGGCCCAGGCTGTGATAATTGCAGTGTTAGCCGACAGGCAGATGACGTTCAGTGCTCTACGCTCAAGCAGAAATCGACCAACAAGCTCGCCAGAGATGTGTTGAGCATCTGTTGCAGAGCCTCCGTTGCCACAGACCAGCAGAGGCTTATTTACGCTTAGGGAGGGGACAATTAACGCGCCAGCAGCCTCAATTTTCGCTGCAATATCAGATTTCTGCAGTCGATCAAAACAAGACATAACATCCATCAGTCGGTGGGAAAATTCATTCATGGCTAATACTCTTAAACTAGAGAATGGTAAATAACTAGAAAATTACTTTCAATTTTGTAAACAAGATAGTTAATCATTTTTACTGTAGTAAACAATCTGACTTCCAGAAAAATCAAAATTAAATGGTACATGTAAAATAGTATTTAAATTAACTTTAATTTGCTCCTGTTTCTCTGGTGGCACAAAAAAAAGCATAAAACCCCCTCCTCCAGCACCCAATAATTTGCCGCCAAGAGCTCCTGATCTAATACCTATATCATACATTTCATCAATCTTTGAATTAGTGATTAAATTAGTCATGGATTTCTTGACTTTCCATTGTTCATGAAGCAACTTACCCCATTCAAGAAAACCATTTTCAGAGGAAACTAATAACTCTTCTGCCTCTTTACATAACTCAACCATGATATCCAATTCCTTGGTTTTACTACTTGTAATCTCAATTTGTTTTTGAGCAATTTCAGAAGCATTTCTTGAAAATCCTGTAAAAAAAAGCATTAGATGATCTTGTAGATTTCTAGTCTTTTCAGTTGAAATGATCAATGGAGTAACCTCTAGTTCTCGAT
>Ga0075444_10000353_pt1 | contig 27414 bp, 24 predicted proteins | sample CoawatmetaG01DNA_FD_76836 | JGI IMG/M metagenome (GOLD analysis project Ga0075444, IMG submission 76836) | Marine microbial communities from the West Antarctic Peninsula - Coastal water metaG017-DNA | ecosystem: Environmental > Aquatic > Marine > Coastal | place: Atlantic Ocean: West Antarctic... | reverse complement strand
TTATTATACGAAAAACTATCATTATGTCAATTAGTTTATAATAAATGTAAGTTTTCTTACATTTATTATTACAACAATAGATTAATTAGCTGAATTAAGAGTTTATTGTTTTAATCTTTAGATTGAACTCAACGCTAAGTTTAAAGTATTCTTACTATAACTATCAATTTTTTCTAATAAATAACACTCTATAATATTTCACTATGATTAACGTAAAAAATAAAATTATTAAAAAATGTCTTTTTCCTGCAGCTGGTTATGGAACACGTTTTTTACCAGCAACAAAAGCAGTCCCAAAAGAGATGTTGCCGATACTAACTAAGCCTTTATTACAGTATGGTGTAGAAGAGGCTTTATCTGCTGGTATTAATAATATGGCAATTGTTACTGGTAGGGGAAAACGAGCTATAGAGGATCACTTTGATAACTCGTTTGAACTTGAAGCACAATTAAAAGGCACTTCAAAAGAGTCAAATCTTGAAGAAATAACAAATGTAATTAATAACTCAACATTTACTTATGTTCGACAAAAACAAATACTTGGCTTAGGTCATGCCATTCTTTCTGGTCAACCTCTAATTGGAGACGAGCCTTTTGCTGTAATTCTTGCTGATGATCTTTGCGATAATAATACTAATGGTGTTATTTCACAACTAATTGAAATATACAATCAATATCAATGCTCAGTTATTGCATTGCAAGAAGTACCTAATCATGATACAAGCAAATATGGAATTATTTCAGGTGAGCTTTTAAATAATTCTAATGATATTTATCGTATTACAGATATGGTTGAAAAGCCTGAAATAGAAAAAGCACCGAGTAATATGGCGATTATTGGACGCTACATCTTAACCCCTGATATTTTTAATATTCTTCAAAATATTAAACCTGATAAAAATCGCGAAATACAAATTACCGATGCTTTAAAAGTCCAAGCCAATCAAGGCAAAGTTATTGGATATAAATTTAAAGGAAAACGTTTTGATTGTGGAAGTATTGGTGGCTTTATCGATGCAACTAATTATTTTGCTAGTAAGCTTGAAGTAAGTATTTAGAAATCAAACTAGAAAGTTAAGTTTTATCGCCTTATTTTTTATTCATTACATCATGACCATTAAACTCTGAATTAAATTGTGGAACAATCTGCTTAAGTAATTTATAAATAGCTTTAGTATCATTATTAATTGCAGCTTCTTTAATTTTAGATAGCAAAGGCTCTAATTTGCTCCAAATGAGCATATCTTCTTTTGCACTCATAATATTCGCATTCTCAGTTTTAGAAACGTTATCTCCTACTAATAACTCCTCATAAAGCTTTTCTCCTGCTCTTAGCCCAGTATATTTAATTTCAATGTCACCCTTAAGATTATCTTTGTCTTTGACCTGCAAACCACTTAATTTAATCATTTTAACGGCTAAATCATAAATTAAAATTGGCTCCCCCATATCTAACACAAAAACCTCTCCCCCTTTTGCCATTGCACCTGCTTGAATTACTAACTCAACAGCTTCTGGTATAGTCATAAAATATCGCACTACGTTTGCGTGAGTAACTGTAACTGGGCCACCAGACCTAATTTGCTTTTTAAATAAAGGTATAACAGAACCACTTGAATCTAATACATTGCCAAAACGAACCATAGTAAAGCACGTAATACTCTGCTGAACATTAAGAGCCTGCAATACCATTTCAGATATTCGCTTGCTTGCGCCCATAACATTAGTAGGTCGAACAGCTTTATCTGTTGAGATTAATACGAAAGTTTCAACATATGCATTAATTGCAGCCTCTGCAACTAGCTTTGTGCCTATTGTATTATTCAGTACTCCTTGTGATTGATTGAATTCAACCAAAGGAACATGCTTATAGGCAGCAGAATGATAGATAGTTTGAACTACATATGATTCACAAATATTTTGAAATCTAACTAAATCTGCAATTGAGCCTAAAACTGGAACAATTTCAACTTGATCTTCATTGATACTAATTAGCTCTTGTTCTATTTCATAAAGACTCGGCTCACTGATATCATAAAGTATTAATTTTTTTGGATTTTGACGAACTATTTGTCTGCATAGCTCTGAACCTATAGATCCACCTGCACCAGTTACTAGAACAATTTTATTAGAAATATTTATTTTAAGAAGACTCTTATTTGGCTTAACTGGATCCCTTCCTAATAAATCTCTCAAATCAATTTCTAATAAATCATCAACTCTAACTTTGCCTCTTACTAGATTAGATATACTGGGAAGTGTTTTGACCAATAAGGAGTATGGCTCAAAATAATTTATGATTTCCTTTCTGCGCGCTCGTGAAATTGATGGCATGGCAAGAAAAACCTCTTTAATTTCTTTTTTTTCAATTATTTTTTCCAAATTATCACGAGAATAAACAGTTAGGCCATTTATCGAGTGCTGGTAAATTTCTATAGAATCATCTAAAAATGCTACTGGTTTGTAATCATTTGAACTAGCTAAGGCATTAGACAATTGTCTTCCTGCGGAGCCAGCACCATATATAAGGACTCTATTTTTTTTAATCTCAATATTAAATATATTTATTTCTAATATTAACCATCGGGCAAATAACCTTGATCCACCAATAAAAATAACCACTAGTAACCAATTAATTAGAATTATAGATGTAGAAATATTTTGATTAAAAAGAAAAAGTATTATTAAACCCCATAAAAATGAGTATAGAGTTGTTGCCTGAATTACTTTCCATATTGAATGAAATCCAACATAGCGTATTACTTCTATATAAAGTCCAAACTTATGGAAGATTGGGAGGGCTAAAAAAGGTGATAAAAATATAAATAACAGAAGGTATAAATCTTCAATTTGAGAGAAATACCAGTAACTCCATCGAAGAGAAAATGCAATAAAAATACTTAAAATAATAATAATAGCATCAAATACTATCATTAATAATTGCTTTTTTCTTCTAGATAGTCCAATTAGAAGTTGATTCATATATTGCATTATAGTTTACAAATATTAACAAAAACCACTCTATATTTGACTTAAATTTATACTTTAACGAAAAAATTAATTTAAAGTAACAAATTTAATCAACTAATCAAAAAAATTGTTAAAAATCTAATTGATTTTTATCATACTCAGGTGGTGCGATTGAATACAAGTCTATGTCTCTTCTAGAAATATTAATAACATCTTTATCAACATTTAAACTTCGGAGTTGACTATTGACCCATTTGAGTGCAGCCTGCTTAGAAATAATAGCAAGAAGTGTAATTAAGATAAGTTTAAAATCTAACCATATTGTTTGATTATCAACATATACTAAACCAAGTCTACTTTTCCACGGGCGAATAAGTTTGTTATATGTAAAATCAGGGCTATTAGTATCTTTAAGTATCTCCCCTTCATCCGAAAAAACAATAGATGAAAAGTCGGTAATTCCCGGTCTTACTGATAGTAGTTTTTTTTCAAGATTAGTATAAACTTCAGTACCCCTCTCAACATTTGGTCTTGGACCAACTAAACTCATATCACCTATTAGAACATTCCATAACTGAGTAAGCTCATCAAGCTTATACTTTCTGATTTTTTTACCAATTGGTGTAATTCTCAAATCATTAATGGCAGTTGAATCAACACCATTACTATCAGAACCAATATTCATAGATCTCAACTTTACCATATTGAATAATAAGCCATTCATTCCAACTCTTGGAGCTAAATAAAATGGAAATTGTTTATCATTCCGATAAACTAAATAAACAAAAATCAATAATATTGGGGATAAAAATAATAAACCAATAATTGAAAAAAATACGTCAAATATACGCTTCATAAAATTGATACTATCAATTTTTGAGTATTTTAAGAACTAGATCAACAATAGCTTTCATGTCCATCTTGTAATAAGACTTTAGATACTGTTGACTCCCAACAATTGATGAATACATATTATCCAAACCAATCCTTGCAAAATTTTTCGGAAAAACACCATTATCCATACATACCTCGGCTACTGCACCTGCAAGACCACCATCCTTGTTATGTTCTTCTATTGTAACTATGCCTCCAGTTTCAGATGCAGCACTAAGTATTTCAACCTCATCAATTGGCTTTAAGGTGTGAATCCCAAGCACTCTGACACTTATACCATGACTCTCTAATTTAAAAGCTGCAGCATTTACATCTTTTAGTATTCCACCAATTGCAATTAATGTTAAATCACTACCCTCTCGATGCCTTCTAGCCTTTCCAAGAATAAATTTTTTATCTTCAGAATCATCTTTAGCGGAAGTTTTATCTATTCTTAAATACCCAACTCCACCACTATTAATAAGTGAAGAGGTTGCTTTTCCAGCTTCCCATGCAGTACATGGAGCTATTACCTTCATACCAGGCAATGCACGAAGAATTGCAAGATCCTCAGTTGCATGGTGAGACATTCCTAAAGCTCCATAACTAAATCCACCTCCAGAACCAACAATAGTAATATTTGCATTATGATAACAAGCATCATTTCGAATTTGCTCTAAACATCGAAGAATTGGAAAATTAGCAAGAGAATAGGTAACAACTTTCTTACCTTCAAGGGATAAACCAGTAGCTAATCCAGTCATATTTTGTTCAGAGACTCCAACATTAAAATATTGACCTGGAAAACGAGACTCAAAATCCTCAAAAATTCCAAAACCAAGATCTGCAGTAAGTAAAACTATATCTTTATCATTAGTTGCTAGAGATGTTAATGATTTTATAAACTCATCTCTCATCATCTTTCTCCAATTCTCTTATAGCTGCATCATACTCTTCGCCTTGAGGACTTCGGTAATGCCAAAGTGTTTTTCCCTCCATAAATGAAACACCTTTGCCCTTGATTGTATTTGCAATTATACAAAGCGGCTTTTTTGAACCTTGATCTGCCTGATTAAAAGCTGTAGACAGCTCTTCATAATTATGGCCATCAATCTCTAAAACATCCCATCCAAATGCTTTCCATTTATCAGAAAAAGGCTCAAGGGCGAGCGTATCCTCAGTAGAGTGAATACTTTGAAGATGATTACGATCAATTATTGCAACTAAATTATCCAACTTATGGTGTGATGAAAATAATATTGCTTCCCAATTTGATCCCTCATCACACTCTCCATCACTCATTAAAACAAAAACACGATGCATTTGCTTATTAATTTTTGCAGCAAGTGCCATCCCTGCACCTACAGGTAGTCCATGGCCAAGGGAGCCTGTAGATAGCTCAACGCCAGGGATACCTTTGTGAGAAACATGCCCAGATAAGTCTGAACCATCTTGGTAATGTGTTTTTAACCTATCTACTGGCATAAATCCACACTCTGCAAGAGCAGCATAAACTCCTGCCCCTGCATGGCCTTTACTAAGTATAAATCTATCTCGTTTAGACCACTTTGGATTAGTAGATTTATATTTTAGAGTATGCCCATAGAGAACAGCAAGAATATCAGAAATCGATAAAATAGAGCCAATATGTGAGCTACCACCTAAGCTAGTCATTTCTAATGCATGCTTACGAATCTTGTTCGCAAGCACATTTATATTTTTAAATTGACCATCATATTTCATACATAAACCTTCATTATTTTATAACAGCAAATCCAACATATGGATCATAAGGCAATCTTTCAATTTGTAATTTCATATCATTACAAAATTCAAGCATCGCTTTAGTTTCTCCAGGCCAAAGAGGATTATCAAGCTCATCAAAAACAATAACCGCACCTTTAGGCATTAGTGGAAAAAAACTTTCTAAAGCAATTTTTGTGGGTTCATAAAGATCAAAGTCTAGATATAATAAACTTACCAATAAGTGAGGATGGTCCTCAATAAAACTTGGTATGGTATTTACAGCATTACCCTTAATTAGTTTTACCTTTGGAATATGCCCTAAATATCTCGTACTATCATGAATCTCTGAAAGTCCAATAAGCTCTTCATAGGTATCGGCAGATAAATCACCAACTTTAACGTGATCGCTATTTTTTGAAATATCTTTGTTTGATAATTCTGGGAAACCCTCAAAAGTATCAAAGCCATAGATGCGCCTTGTTAAGTTTACTGGTTCCATAATCGCTGAGAATTTAGACCAAGATGAAATGCCAAAGCCCTGATTAACGCCACATTCAATTATTGAACCTTTAACATTAATAATTTTTTTAAATATTTCATAAAGAACTAAAAACCTTGTTAAATTTTGTCGCCTTACATACTTAGGAAAGTTCTCCATTTTACTTTCCCAGGTTCCGGAATTTTGATTAAACCACTCTTTATTTAATCCAGCCTCATCTGCTTCTGCAGATGTTCGAAGCCCCCCTGATACTGCTATTTTATTTTTTTTATTCATTTCCTATTCTCTATTATTATAATTTTTAAAATTTAATCTCTAAATTAAGCACAATAAAATTCATTTATATTTTCACAAATGTAAAACACATCTTCATCACTCAACATTGGGTGAATTGGAAGTAGCATAAATTTTTTAGAGATCTCTTCAGTAAATGGAAGGTCTTTATTTAATCCTAATTCTTCAAATTGATGAATCATAAACCCACCCCATTGAAGTATCGTTCCAATTCCACGATGTTGAAGAAACTCTCTTAAGTTATCCCTATCATCTGCCTCGATTTCATAGTTTTGATAAATGTCAAAGTGCCTTTCATCTGAATTTGGAGCGGGTGGAAGAAATAAAGCCTCTATATTACTAAGTCGCTCTTGATAAATAGATGCAATAGCTCGTCTTCGAGATATATCTTCATCGTAATATTTTAGCTTTAGATTTAGAATTGCCGCCTGGATATTGTCTAGCCTACTATTAAAGCCAAATCTTTTAACTTTTCCATCTCTAGGGTCTCTTCCATGATCACGAATGATACGAACCTTTTCAGCAATATCATCTTTATCAGTTATTACTGCACCACCATCACCAAAGCATCCAAGAGTCTTTGCTGGAAAGAAACTAAATGTTCCAGTTGAGCCAAATGTCCCTGCAAACTTATCATCAAACTTTGCACCCAAAGCCTGGCATGAGTCTTCTATTACTATAAGATTATTTTCATTTGCAACTTTAAGCACACCAACCATATCTGAAACTCTTCCATTAAGCTGCACAGGCATAATTGCTCTGGTTCTACTAGTAATCTTACGTCGAAGTGCATCTATATCAATTAAATGATCTTTTGCGCACTCTACCAAAACAGGTCTTGCGCCTACATGATGAATTGCAGCAGCACTTGCAACAAAAGTATGGGATGGCACAAGAACTTCATCACCCTCCCCAACATCTGCAGCCATTAGTGATATTAATAGAGCCATTGTCCCATCTGCCACTCCTATAGTATGCTTCACATTCAAGTACTCGGAAAGACTTACCTCAAAATCTTGCAAATCCTTTTGCATAATATATGCACCTTGGGCTAGGACTTTACTAATAATACTATTGTATTCATTTTTTCTCTGTGCGAATAAAGCAGGGTAATTAAAAAAAGGTATATTTTTCATCTTATTTTTTCCTAAATGCACCAACAAATTTAAAACTAGATCTATAAGTTTTTATCAAAGTATCAAACTTCTCTATTACTTTAGTAGCATGTCTTTCTCCAATCAATATCTTAAAAAATGGATAGAGCCATACTATTGAGCCATAAAATCTTAAACCAAGTACATCAAATAAAGACCTGTATTCTTCTATAAGTTTTAATGTAGGCATATTAGTTAAAGTACTAAATGTTCTTTTTCCCCTTTTATGATTAATCCACCTATTTAATTTATAAAATGGATTCTCATTTAAACTATCTATACAAATGAATACTCCATCAGGCTTAAGAACTCTATTGATTTCATTCATAACAGATAAATTATCCCCATAACTCAAAACTGCTGCACTTGAAACAATATCAAAAGAGTTATTGTCATATGGTAATTTTTCTATATCGGCCACTTGAATATTAAAATTATCATGATATTTAGAATATTTTTTTTTAATAACTTTTAGAGAAGCAGGTGAAATATCAGTTATAAAGACTTTACCTCCCAAGCTCAATAAAAGTTCTGAGAAGCGTCCAGTACCCGCCCCTAATTCAAGAACTATAGATGATTTATTAATATATTTTTTAAGGTAATACTGATATTTTTCTGAAGGTTTTCGATTAAATAGTGGAATTGTTACATCACTAATCAAACTATTATTTGATATAAGTATTTTTTCAGCACGTTGATTATAACGTGTTGACTCTATATTTTTGTCTTTAGATGAGTAATTCAAAATAGATTAAAAAAATATCCTTTAAAAAGTATTTTAGAGTCGCCAAGAAGGCGTTTCCACTATATTTTTTATATCGATAATAATTAATTCTCCATTAGATAAATTTAAAAAATCATCAGAAGAATAAGCCTTAAACTCTTTATGACTTACTGCAACAATTATCGCATCATATAGATGATTTAGCTTTAAAGGATTTCCTATTAAAAATTTAGACCACATTGAATTTTCTACCTTATTTTTTTTAAGCCATGGATCATATAAGTCAATTTTAGCACCCTTGGCTTCTAAATTTGTAATAAGATGGATCACTTGACTATTTCTAATATCTGGACAATCTTCTTTGAAAGTTGCTCCTAAAACAAGAATATTTGAATTTTTTATTATTTTTCCATGCTTCTTCATCTCTCGTTCAGTACGCGTAGCAATAAAACTACTCATACCATTATTAATTTTTCTCGCAGTTAATATAAGGTCTGGAGATTGTCCTACTTCTTGAGCTTTAAAAGAGAGGTAGTAAGGATCAACACCAATACAATGACCTCCAACCAAGCCAGGTGTAAATTTATTAAAATTCCATTTAGTATCGGCTGCATCTAAAACCTCATTAGTATCAATATTTAACTCACTAAAAATCATTGCTAATTCATTAATCAATGCGATATTTACATCCCGCTGGATATTTTCGATTACTTTAGATGCTTCTGCAACCTTAATACTTGAAGCTAAAAATGTTCCTGCTTCAATAACTTTTTTATATAACTCATTTACTATAATTGCAATTTCTGGTGTTGATCCAGAAGTAACTTTTAAGATTTTATCCACCGTATGATTTTTGTCACCTGGGTTAATTCTTTCAGGTGAATATCCACAATAGAAGTCTTTATTAAATTTTAGATCTGAAAACTCTTCTAGTATTGGTACACAAACTTCTTCAGTTACTCCAGGATAAACGGTTGATTCGTAAATAACAATATCATCTTTTTTTAAGATTAAACCAATTGATTTAGATACATTTCTAAGAGGTGTTAAATCAGGCTTAAATGATTTATCAACAGGAGTTGGAACTGTAACAATAAAAATATTACAGGAAGCAATTTTTTCAGTATTACTAGTAAACGTAATATTGTTTGGCGCTTTTAGAATAGAGTCATCAATTTCAAATGTCCAGTCATGGCCCTCATTTAGACTTTTAACTCTTTCACTATCATTATCATAAGCAACTATTTTAAACTTTTTAGAAAATGCAAGCGCTAAAGGCAATCCAACATAACCAAGACCAACAATTGCAATTTTTTTATCTTTCATTGAATTCCCCTAGGATTTATCTTTTAATGATTTAATTTGAATTTTTGCTAATTTTTCTAAATATACAACAAAATCCTCATAAACTTTATTAAATTCAAAATTATTAACATAAGTTTTATAAGCATTATTTGAAAGGTTTTTTTGTAAACTCTTATTATTACTAATATTATCAATGCATTGGTAAAGTGATAGTTCTTTATCATAAAACATACCAACTTTTTTATGTTTGATAAGGCTTTCAACCTCCCCCTTTAGTGGACTTAAAATTGGCAATCCCAATGCAAGTGAGTCAACAACTTTATTTGGGATATTATTGATAAAGTTATCAACGTTTATATAGGGTGCTATTGTTGCAACTGACATTTTTCCTAATGCGTTAATTTTTTGAGCATCAACCCATCCTGGAAAAAAAACATTATCAAGATGCTTCATTCTTTTTTTTAAACCATCAAGTTTAGGTCCATTACCACACAAAATAAAGCGCCAACCCTTCCCATTTAGCTGCGCTTTATAAGCAGCATCAGCAATAGGATTAAAATCAAAATTTCTACTAAATGTACCAACAAAGAAAAAATTAATTCGAGATTTGTCAATATTTAGATTACTCCACCACTTTTTAGCCTCTACTAATTCATCGTGATTTATTTTTTGAATTGGTGATGTTAGGCGAAAAATATGATCGATACTCTTTGGCTGTCTTTCAGAAAAGCTTAGAAATGATTGCAAAAAACCTGAGGTCATTGATGAAATAGCACTAACATCATTAATTGTCCTTCTTGCATAATAAAAATATGGATAGAATATTATCTTACCAATTGGTTGAATGAATTTAGGGAGAGCATCAACAAATATTTGAGGCCATAGATCTTTAACATCCAATACACTTGGTATTGACTTTTGCCTCAACCATCTACTAGCAACTGCTGAAAATTCTATAGGTGGGTAGCCAAGGAAAGCAACATCTGGTAAGTTTTTTTCATTAGATAATATTTTTTTTAATTTTAATGATAGTTGTATATGATCAAAAATTCTTCGAAAACTAAGATGTTTAGTGTAGCCAATACTTGGCACCAGTCTAATTTCTAAATTATCATTTACATTGATAATTTTATAGTCAATAGAGCGATGTTTTTTTTCTTGATGTGAAAAAGAAGAGCTCCAGATAACTACTTCATGGCCAGCTTCAATCAATTTATTTGATAAATTAATTGCGCGCATTGGCCTAAGTTTTGAGCTATCAATATGAAGTGGCTCACCAATTTGAAAAATCCAGATTTTCACTATATTATTATCAAGTAATGAAGGGGCTTCTGAAAACGCCCGGAAGTTGAAGGTATTATATCTTCAAGACTTATAACTATGAATATATTTAAACTACCATATTACTTAAGATCATTCTTAGACTAATAGCCTGAAGAAAGCAAACTTTTAAATATTTTATCCCTTAAAAACCTATTTAATAGAAAAAAATAATTTAACTATCTCTCATTCCTTTAAAAACAGTAGTTTTAATATGCTGGTTATCATGATTTATAGCATTAAATAACTGAAAAGGAATATCAAGTTTCTTTGTTAAGGCAATAAGAGCTTTAACATCTTTTGGCAAGCAAGGACCTCCATATCCTCTAAAATTTTCATTAGCAATTAGGTAATCAGAATTAGGCACATCTCTTTTTAAATATGCATCCAATAATTTTGAATAATCTGCGCCTAGTGAGTTAGAAAGCTCATAAAAGTTGTTAGCAAAAATTACTTTTAACGCATTAAAAGAATTTGAAAAGTATTTAAGTAACTCCGCCTCTGTAGGGTTTAATAGCTTAATATTTTTAGGTAAATCACCATGAGCTTTTATTATTAAATTTTGATGAGATTTAACATCAGAGCCTATGGCTAACAAATCATGATTTTCAATAAAATCAGTTAGCGCCTGTCTTTCTCTCAAAAACTCAGGGACAAAGCATAAATTTAAATCATATTTATCAGAAAGTTTTACAGTTGAACCAGGCTCTACTGTACTCTTAATACAAATCACACCCTTATACTTTATTTCTTTTAATTGCATGATGCATGACTCTACATTACTGATATCACAAGAGAAATCTTTCTTAGATGGAGATGGAACGCATATAAATAATAGTTCAGTATTAAGCAAATCTACAATTTTTGTATCAAGCTTAATGTCATGAATAGAGACATTATTTCCTAAATACTCATATCCTTTTGCGCAAGCTTCTCCAACAACTCCATATCCAATAACACCAATATTCATATCTTTAAGGTCCTTTAAAAATTACTTGTAAATTTTTTCTGTAAGTTTTGCAATATCTTGCCATGAAGGCCAATTCTTAATTAAATCAAGATTAGCCAGTCCGTATGCAACCCTCTTGTCCGCAGAAGTCATAAGCTCATCTATTTTTTTTGCTAGATCTCTCGGATTTTCTTTTTCAAATAATAAACCATTTACTCTATGTGTCAAAATCTCCTCAAACCCACCAATTTTAGATGCAATAATGGGTTTACCATAATCAAATGCACTCATTAAAACAGCACTCTGATCGATGTGTCTATATGGAAAAAGTAAAATATCAGAGTTCAAATATGCATTATGGACCTCAAGATTAGTAAGAAATTTAATCTTCCAAGATATCTTGTCACTCACACCATTTTTTAGAGCAATATCAAAAAGTTTTTTTTCATCTAGCTCAGATCTACCAAAAATTTGAATTTTGAAATTCTTATTTTTAACAAACGCAGCCGCCTCAATTATAATATCAACTCCCTTGTAATAACTTATTTGTCCAAAAAATAAAATATTTAATATTTTTGTATTTTTCTCAGGGATTACAGCCTGCTTATCTATATCATTTTCTGACAAAAAATAATCCCTACCTCGAGCTACAACGTTAATATTATCGATTATATTTGGATATTTTTCAGAGAATATTTTTTTGGAATAATGAGTATGAACTATAACTTTATGAATATTATTAATAAGAATTTTACTTCCAAAACTCAACATATCTTTTATAAGATGTTTTTCTCCATGAAAGCGTGTAGTGTTGTGATACGTGAAAATTACTTTACATTTTTTTTTAGCTAAAATTACTAACAGCAGCTCAAGGATTGGAATATGTGACCATTGAAAATGAAGAATATCAATATTATATTTTCTTATAATAAAATATATTTTAATTAATGCAAATGGGTATAAAACTAATCTAATTATATTTTGAAGAATGTATAGATTCTTTCTAAAAGGATAATCCATCACACCATTAATAAATGGTCGTCTAATAATTTTTTTTCCTTTTTCTGACATATCATTTACAGATTTATTGGCACCTACCAAAAAAACTGTATGCTCTAGTTCTGATAAATATCGTGCAATAGTATTTGAATAATTTGGAGATGTTGAGAATGGATCAACAATTACTATATTCATTTTAAAAACCTGTTTGAATTGAATACATCATTTAAATAAGAATATTAAATATATCTCTTACGTTTATTTAGTGTCAGACACTATTTTAATTAGTTCAAGTGTAGACTTATCCCAATCAAATTTTCGAATATGTTCTTGCGCCTTTCTACCCATATTTTCAATTCGTTTAGGATTTCTAATGAGCTCTGAAATTGCCTCATACATTCCAATAGAATCTCCCGGCTCAACAACTAAGCCAGTTTCACCAGGAATAACACAATCAGGTATGCATCCTACATTTGTAGTAACTACTGCGCAACCTGCAGCCATTGCCTCTCTTGGAGTATTTCCTGAGCCCTCCTGAAGTGATGTAAAAAGATAGATGTCACTTTGAGAAAAAATAGACTTTAATTTTTCCTTAAATGGACGTAATTCAAATTCCACCTTAAATGGGATTTTTTTAGGTTTATTTAACCCAAACATTCGTATTTTAATCTCTGGAAATTCATTCCTCATTTTCGTAAGCGCTTTAAATCCATCACTCATTCCTTTTACTGGATGGTCATAAAACATCATACAAACAACTGGAATATCATTGTAAATCCTATCTTGAACTTCAAAATCACTCATATTTGTTCCATTTGGAACTACTCCTGCAACACTCAAACCTAAATCATTTTTCAAATAATCTTTAAGCCATGAAGAGACAACTATCCTCTCAAATGGTAATTTAAATGCTTCAATCTCTAATGGAAGAAATTTAGTGTCTCTTATAAAATTAAACTTTCTTCCTTTTTTTTGAGAAAGCTTAGCAACTGAAAATGCTGAAGGATAGTGATTGGAAATAATAACATCAGCATCTCTGATAAAGTTATTATGAATTAATGGAACAATTTTAATGGGAACCTTTAAATCAAACCAATGAACGCGATTCCAGCGAATTGAACTTCTTAATATCCCTTTAAGGAAAATACTTACACTATCTCTAAGGGATCTTGATTGAGTAAGAAAAGGAAAGAATGGAATATAAATTTTTACATCATGACCTAATAGGGACATACGATTTGATAGTTCATATGTTGATTTAAATGCTCCACTCCATATGTTGTAGGGAAAAACAATATTAATTTTCATGGAGCTGTTTAATTGCTAACAAGTTCATATTAACATCTGAGACATTACATAAGTCAAATAGATCATTAGCAGCTAATTTATTTAATTCGCCTTTATCCGTAAAATACAAGTCAAAATTATTATCCTGAAGAGTTTTAAAGTATTGAATTGGGTCGTAACCACTTGCTTCAAGGGACTTACGATTGTATTCAAAAATGATTTTTAAATCTTCTTGTCTTTTTAGTAATTCTTGCATTCCAATAAATACTAGTGGTTCAGCACCCTCTGCATCAATTTTAATTACTGAGATCTTTGGCCACCCTTCAGCTTCAAGAAAATCGTCAATAGAGACTGAATCTGTCATTTGAAAATTCTCAAGATGATTTTCATGCCCATGAAAGTTTTCATCTACACTGTGTGATCCAGTTGAATTACCAAGCCATAACTTTATGGGTCCTGATTTATCAGTAATCGCTTTATTTACTGGTATTACATTATCATAGCCATTAATTTTGAGATTTGTATTAAGCCATTTAAGATTTTCTATTTCAGGCTCAAAAGCATAAACCCTTCCAGAGGGACCAGCTTTTCTTGCAGCTAATAGCGTGTAATAACCAATATGCGCTCCAATATCAATAACATTATCACCATCTTTGATTAATTTATTAAATAAAAAACTACTGTCTTCTTCATAGCAGTCCATTATTAGACCCAAGCCATTAGTACCACTTCTTTTTTTACCAATACCTAAAATTTTGTGTCCTCCAATTTCAACGGGCTTATTCAAATCTGGAGCAGCAAACTTCCAAATAAAACGGTATAGTTTTCTTCTTATTGGAACATATAGAGGTGTGCCACCTAGCTTTATTTTACCAAGGCCTGAAAGCCTAAAAATTTTCCGAACAATTCTAAATATAAGTCTTACTATTTTTAACATTATTTTTTAATCAACTTTATATATGATATTACATTTTAATTGCTGTACCCGAAAAAAACAGAGAATTATCTTATTATTTTTAATCACTACTTTATTTATCATCTTTTCTCAGTCATTGATAATGAAACTGCAAGTGAAACAAAAAACCAGATAAAAACTTCAAAAACTCCACCCCAAATTAGAGATGCAATTCCAAGACTTACTCCTATAATTCGAGTTGAAGAATTATATAATAATCTTACTCCAATAAATAAATAAATGATTAGTGAAAGAAAGCCTCCTGAAAGAAAAACACTAAGCATCATAGCACTTGAGCCAGAACTTCCAGCCTCGTTACCAGCTAAATTTGTAATATCCTTATAGACAGGAAGTCTAACAAACCAATTCTCACCTCCTAATCCGACGCCTAATAAAGGAGAATTCTGCATGGTAAAGATAGCTCCAACCCTGGTATTTTCAATTCTATCTAAAACTGAACCATCTTTAAAAGTAGCTCCTGGCATAAGAACTGGCAAACGACGTTCCATATATTCTATGGCATTGAGAGAGCCAACTTGGTTATCAGAATATTTAGGTAACAGTTTATCTCCCCCTAAAAAGAGAAACACAATAAAAATTAAAACCGATAGACCAAGACTAACACGAGTTTTCCAACGCATATTAAAAATCATAATAATCCAAGCAACTACTAAAAAGATTAACCCCCTAATACCTGTAGAGATTATTATTGCAGATGAAAAAAATATAATATCAAAAACTCTAAAATACTGATAACTATAATTTCGTGAAACTTGCAATACATAAAATATTGCCAATCCAATCCATACTCCGAACCATCCAGGTTCGTAAAAAAACCCTACAGGACGATTCGTATCATTTCCTATCTTAAATTCAACTGGAATGTAACCAAATGAATCTAGCAATATAGCCAAGCAATGAAATCTGATAACCCAAACCATTGCTTTTGTCATTTTATCTTTACCTAACTCATTAAATAAAGGTGGTAATAATAAAACCATTGCAACAATCCCAGTTACTCTTAAATAATTAAATGAGAAATTTTGTAGATTAAAAAATGGAAAACTTAAGTAGTTATAAATTCCAGAGATTAAGAGTATTAAAGCCAATAAAGAAGTAGCTAAGGGTATTGAGCTTATTTCTATCGATCGATATTTAAATAAAGAGTAAAAAAGTAAAATTAAAACTGCAATATCAGATAGACCAACTGAAAATGGAATAAATTTAAAATAATCGCTAGAATCATAACTAAATAGTGATATCCCTAAAACTGCAAATATTGGCAGAGAAAGAGACCTCATAATACCATCACTTTGTTGTTATCTTTTTTATAACAATAAATGATGAATATGTATCTTTCCCACGAGTCAAGTTAAAGACTACTGAAAGTATTTTTAATGCAAAGGGAGTGTAAGTAATGATTTTTTTAATTACATTTCTAAACTTGCTTCTTCCATTTGCTAACCAACGATCCCTTGAAAAAAGGTAGCTAGAATAGGGTTCACGCTCATGAGTATCAATCTCAAAATTGTATTTTTGACAAATATAATTTATTGTATTATGTCCCAAAAAATGAAGGTGGTCTGGTATTTCCCAGTCAATAATATCTGATTTTTTTGCTTGTTTTCTGAACTCACCAAGCTTAAAAATTACTTTACCATTTTCGTTTAATAATTTTAGGATTGAACCAAAAAGCTTTTCAAAGGAATGAATATGAGATAGAACGTTCATTAAAATAATAACGTCAAACTTCTTTTCACTTTTAAAATCTTCAAGTGGAAGCTCATGAATTTCACACCCAGATATACTTCTTGCTATTGCAGCCCTATCTGGATTTAGCTCAATACCACATCTATAAAAATTTTGCCTTAATCCTAATTGTTGCAACAGATATCCAGTACCGCAGCCAACATCAAGAACAGAGTCTGCGCCCTGGCAAACCTTATCTACCATTGGCAAATACTTTTTAAAATATAAAGCAGTAGATTGCTGATCTGTATCTGCATCCACCATACTCATCTCATGCTTACTATAATCTGAAACCCTATCATGGACAAGATTAATTTCAGCTGGATATGGATCAATAAAATGCAACTCACAGTGGTTACAAACTTTTAATTCATAATTGCCATGTGAGAATAGCTTCTGGTTTTCTTGTTTTTTACATAACGGACACACTGGATTTTTATTCATGGAAGGGCTCCTTCTTTTTTAATTATCATAACATTATCGAGGCAACTTATGAAAAGCTCCCTCATTTGTCAAAGCTAGCATATGGCCAGCAACTCTATCTGAAGACTGTCCATCAAGCTTAAAGCACATCTTATTTTTTAGCCTAACTCTTTCCTCTTTTTCAAAGTGTGGGTTATCTAAATAACGAAGAATTAAAGTTATAAGCTCATCAGGAGAATTAGCTAGCTTAACTGCTCCAGACTCAACAACTGGCTTATAATGCTCAAACTCATAGTAGCGCTGACATGAAAACCAATAACTAGTCTTTTCCATATCAAATGCTAAATTAATAATTGGCTTATCTAAGGCGGCTGCCTCTATTGATGTAGTAGAAGCTGTATTCATAACTATATCTGAAGAAAAAAGCATATCCCTTAGATGATTTAGAAAGTCTGGATCCAAAAAACGCTGGTTATGAGTTGATGCACCTGGGCGACCAGGTACGTAAATTGAAACATTTGGATAATTGATATGTTCATATCTTGACATATCATCATGAGGGTGCAGCCTAACTAAAAGCTGTACATTATTTAGAGAAGTGTCGTTCTCAAAACATTGTCCAAGATAATCGACAATAGCAGGCTCAGAAACACCTAATTGTGGAGAAGAGGTTGCCAGTAAAATAGTTTTTTTATTATGTAATAAACCAAATTGCTTTAGAAACTCCTCTCGGTTGAAATTTATATTTTTTGTTGCATAGACATCAAATTGGGGAACACCAGTCACTTCCACATCTTCTTCATTTAAATTATGTAGTCTAACAAGATCACTTTTCATGGTTTGATTCCATGTCAAATAATAATCCAATGGCACAGGGATATAACCTTTAGTTAGAATTGTATCCCAACTCTTTATCATGCCAATAGTAGTAATACCTAGTTGTTCTGAATATTTAAGAAAGGGATACTCTTGAGAACGAGTCGGATTTGAGGAAAAAACTAAATCAGGCTTATAAATATTAAATAGTGACTTTACATCTTCAGAAACACCACTATATCTCTGAGCTAATGAATTAAGCAAATCAAAAATCTTTCTACTTCTAGGAAATGGTTGGCATACAACACAATCAATTAGAAAAGCAATATAATCTGATTTAGCATAGATTTTATCTAAAGTCTTTAAACAATGATTTGCATTAATTCTTTCCCATCTAATACGAAGAATTCTGTGGATTATTTTATAGAAACTAAACCCCCCAGGATTGTCTCCAAACATTGCCTTGCCTGCTCCAAATATTGATGAATATGAATTCATTTTTGAAATAGTTGGAAAGGGCTCAATAATAAGCTTTGATTTTGGATATTCTAGATGATTTAATGCTTCAGGAGATAACGTTAAAGCGACTACTCTTATGTTTTTTGAAGCTAGAACCTTATCAATTATTCCACTTGTAACAAAATTTCGTAACAAGTAGCCCTGAGGAATTAGAAGAAATATTGTTTTCATAAGAAATTTAAGTTACAGAAAAGAAGGAAACCTCATCAAGGTTTTCTGCTTTTTTTTGAAAGTTTTCTGGTAATGTAAACATTGGCTTTATAACATCCCCAGATGGAACGAACATCGAAGAAAACATTATCCTTGATCCTAAAGTTGTAAAGCCACCTTTATGTAATCCGATCGTATCACAAAATATAATAGTTCCAGCCCTGCCAGTTAAACTGGTAATACTATCTTTAAAAAAAATTTCTTCATCTAAGTCTTGAGGTGGATAATAACCATGTCGTCCAAATTGCTTTTGAGGAAAAATATTTCTAAGTTTACCATTTAAATGTGACCCTAAAATATAATTAAAAGGACCAGATTCCTTTTCAACATCATTCAAATATATAAATACTTTAAGTTGTTTTTTAAAACCAGGATCTCGATGCCAACATTGTGAAGCAATTGGGATATCCTCCTGGTTCATTTGACTTGTTTTTGCTAGGTCAAAATAGATAAGCTTTGAACATGAATTCATATAAGAATTTACCATATCAAGAACCCTTGAATTGATCATAAGTTTTATAAATGGATTATCAAAATCAAACTCTGGGGTTTCTGACGTTGGCTCAGCCCAATAATGTTTTAGATAAGGCTTTCTTGGGTGTGGTTTTGCTATCCTTGTATCATTTTTTACATAGTGAATTAAATCAGAAAGGATATTTTTTTTTGGAAATAACTCATCTAAATTAGCAGAAGCGATACCATTTTTTAAAATATTATCAACTATATTTTTTTGCAAAGAATCAAGATTAGGTGGATGTTTTTTAAAAAGAGAAGTACTAGTTCTATTCAAAAAATTCCATACAGGAAAATTTACCCGTATATAACCATATGCTGCTGCAATAGGATATCGAGCTGGCTTAAAAAAATCAATCAATCTAATCCTTTTATTAAAATACCAATAGGATAATATTTAGGTTGCGATATAACTGACCATCGACAACCCGAGGACTCAGCCAACTCTAAAAAAGCATCATTACTAATATCGTCTGAAATTAATATCCCGCCTGGTGCTAAGTATTTCATTGCATTCTCGTAGTCTTCTTTTTGAGAATGGTAGCTATGAGAAGAATCATGAATAAAAAGATCAATTTCTCCAAGTTCCGAAAGAATTTTTGGAAGAATTTTTCCTGTTGGTCCAATACTAAGAGACCAATTTTTCTTTAGTTTTTCTTCAACTAATTCACCTATATGACTTTTATAATTCCAAATAAAAGCTGGTAAATCTACACTGTACAGTTTCCCAGTATTATTTTCATTAATTGCAGTTAAGATAGTTACCGTTGATGAGCCTCTAGCAACACCAGTCTCAACTATATTTTTTGGCTTTAAAATCTTACAACAAATATATATTGCTTCTAAAAAGTCATTGGTTCCATTAAATCTAGAAGGAATTGGACTATCTCCATTAATATCTTGACCTATAGAATCTTTGTTTTGGGTCTTATCAGCTAAATCGTAACCTATAATTTCCATTATCTCACTTTGATTTTTTTTTAAAATAAATGAAATTGAATCAAGAACTGAACGAGAATGAGCATTATATTCAGAGTGGCGAGAAAGATGATATCTATTGAATAAAAAACGATTAGCTATAGCTTGAACTCTATAAGGAAACCAAGTTGGATTAGTAAAAATCTCCAATATAAATAAAATAAAACTATTAAATAAAAGAAATACTTGATTTACAATCTTTGAAAAGATTAATCTTTTAATTTTTTTCTGACTCATCCTAACTAATACTAGTTAATTTATCTTTTTGATTATATAGTGTAGTGAATTATATTTGCGTTAAAAAAAGTTTTTTATATTTCCCATTTTGAGATATTAAATCCAAATGAGTTCCTTGTTCAACTGCTTTACCTTTATCAAATAATATAATATGATCAGAGTTTTCAATACTAGCCAGTCTGTGAGAAACAAGGATAATTGTTCGAAGAGGAAAGTTTAGTCTAAGAGAGTTCATCACTCCAGCCTCTGTCTCTCCATCAAGTGCACTTAGTGCCTCGTCCAGTATCAAGACTTCAGGATTTCGAATAAGTGCCCGTGCAATAGCAAGTCTTTGCCTCTGTCCTCCAGAAATTGTAACGCCCCTATCTCCTAAAACAGTATCTAGCCCATCTGGTAATGATTGAATCAAATCAAGAACTAAAGCATGTTCACATGCTAATAACATTTCGTTGTCGCTAGCTATAGGATTCCATGCTATAAAATTTTCTCTAATACTTCCGCCGAAAAAAAACACATCTTGCCTAACAACACCTAATTTTTCAAGCCAAGTTGCTCTAATAATATTATTTAGATTTTGATTACCAATCCATATTGCACCATTCATAGGAGATCTAAACTTTAAGATTAAATCAATTAAAGTTGATTTACCAGAGCCCGAAGAACCAACAAGACTTGTTAATTTTCCAGCTTTAATAGTAAAATTTAAGTCACTGAAGACAGAAATATTTTGATTATATGAGAAAGCAACTTCCTGAAACTTAATGCTTTTAAAATTCTCCTTTATCATCTCTTTGCCAATTGATAGCTCATCCTCTGGAAGATTCATTAACTCTGATGTGACCTGAAGATCAGGTACGGCATTATGTATTTCTAATTGAGATTTTATTAGAGAAGTAATTGCAGGATAGACACGAAAAAACCCATATCCAATTACGCCAAGAGATGGCAAGTAAATTGCTAAATCTTCTGGATTAAATATCATAGCAGCAACAATTATTAAAACTGCAAAAGCTAACTGAAATATTGCTTGCAAAGAAACTGAAGGCAATCTTTTAATAAAACGGGCGTTAGCAAAAGCTATTTGAGATAAGAGTATCTTCTCAGAGAAATCACTTGCAATTTTTGACTCGGCAGAAACACTTTTAATATCTTGAATGCTACTAATAACGTTTGCAGCCATTTCAGTTGCTGGAGTTCGTTGGTTAATAAAGACATTTTTTAGATGACGCACTTTTCGTTGCATTGGTATGGCAAATAAATAAAAAATTGGAGCGCCAAATACTAAAGCACCTAATATCATCCATGGAGAAATATATGCTAATGCTAAGCATATCATCAAGGTTGTAAAAAAATTGGATATGAGCATTGTAAGAGAATCAACAACAAAAATAGCACCAGAGGTCGCCTCCATAAGTCCATGAATAATTGAGCCAAGTTTCTTTTTATCGTATACAGATACTGGAGCCAATAATATTGAATTCATTACTTTATTTTGAAGACGTGCAGTAACGATGCCAGCCCATTTTAAAGACAAGTGGTTATAAAGCAAAAGAAAAATAAATCTTATCCCAATTACTATGGCAAAGGCTAATCCTAAAAATATCAATAACTGGGATTGGGGTAAATCCTCTAAAAATTGTAACAATAAAAATTCACTTTCTAAACTATTTATAGGCTGACTAAGAAGAGCTTTTCCAAGAAAATATAGGCAAAGTAACTCTAAACCAATAAAAAAAGAAACTAATCCACCAACTAGAATAATTAGCCATACCTTTCTAGAATCCACTTTAATAAGGGCTTCAACTTCTTTTGGGAAAAAACTGAGTAATTTAGAGTAAATCATTAATGCCTTCTTTAGATAATAGTGGAACTTCTTTTCGACGAAGTTTAATCATATAAAACCATGATTTTATTAGTGCCAATCTTCCTAATCCAAAACCACCAATTATGACCATAGCATAGAGTATTGATTTTATCAAAAAAGGCTTATTATCATTCTTAATTTTTTTTATCAATGATGCCCAAGTAATTAATTCTATCTTGAAAGGAAATAAAAGCAGCAATGCTAGTATCAACTTTGAAAAGATTCCTCTACTCCACCAAGGGGTTTTATATTTCCAGGATATGCATTTTTTTACAAAAAGAATATTAAGACGCATGCTATCAAAATTTGATAAATATTCATTATATGTCTGAGATGAAATTCTAGTACTAAAACCACTTTCCTGAATGAATCCTTTTTCATTCCACCATTTCTTCCCATTAACAGTGCTCTGAAGAAGACTATTATTCCATTCTAAATCAAGCCAATTACAGATATTTCTCATAGTCTGCTCAGGATTTTTATGTAAATCTTCCATTCTAATTGCTCGCCATTGATATGAAGGCTTAAAAATATCACTAGTACCTCCCAAAGATAAGCCAATAATCATTCTATGAAAATGAGAGAGACTAATTCCATTGAATACTTGTCGTCTAAAACGAGATCCTGATGCTCGAAGAGGATTTCGCACCATTGTTAAAAAAGTAACATCTGAAAAATCCTCCATGAGCGCACTGAAACGATAAGGGTGAGTCAAAGAATGTAATCCAAATACAATAATTGGATCTTTAACTTTTCTTTTTAATGCTTTACTATATGAAAGATGCATGGCTTGAAAGAATATCTTTCTAGATATTGGATATTCATCATCTATAAATACTTTCATCCAATTTTGAAATTCATCGACATCAACTTGAAGAAAATCATTTCGATCTGGCCCCATTGAAGTAAAGCCCCTATTGTTTCCAGACTCTGGACCTTGGTAATTTTTTTTTGATGAACGCGCATCAAAAATTGTATTGAATTGCTCTATAAATTTTAAAATTATTTTGTCAAATGACAAATGACAATGCTTTTGCCAAAAATCCTCAAAAGACGCCAAGACATTGTCTGGAAACATAAGTATATTTGGATGATTATCCATTAAGCTAGACATTAAGCATGACGCTGAACTTGTGTAGCTCATTATACATACGACCCGATTTAAAGATTTCACATCAAATTTATTATCAATTTCGCGATTCATGTAATATCCTCAGGCGGATTATTAAATAGAAAAAAATTTCAATCTATTAAATATTCTTTTTCTGAACTTTGCCAGGTTGAATTATAATGATCGATCTCTAAAATTTTCTTAATACCTTCATCTAAGCTAATTAATGATTGATAATTTATTAAGCTTTTGGCCAGAGAAGTGTCGCAATATCTTTGATATATTTCTCTTTTTTGATCCCTATCTGTATCATCAAAACTATTTTTTATAATAACTTCAAGTGCATCTTGTTTGCCTGCAATTTTAATAATTTTATTCGCCAACTCAATTAGTGTAACGGGCTCATTACTATTACCAAGATTTATAATTTGACTATCTGTTTTATTAGTAAGCAAAGCATCAGTAGTTCCTCTCGCAGTATCAGTAGAAAAATTATAAGATCTTTTTTGAGATCCGTCACCAAAGACTACAGGTGATTTATTTAGAGTTACTCCGTGAATAAATCTAGATATTACAAACTGGCTAACCTGGTGGGGACCATAAGCATTAAAATACCTCAGTATCGAATACTTTAGTTGAGGAAATTCTATATTATAAGCCTTAACAAGTTCTTCTCCTGCAAGCTTAGTTACAGCATAAACAGTCTTCCCTTGGGTAATTGCAGTTTCACTAATTGGATTTTCGAGAGGCTCTCCATAAACTTCTGAAGATGATGCAAAAATTATTTTTTTTATGTCTTTATTCATAACACATGCATCAAGGACCTTCTGAGTTCCAGATATATTAATATCTATACATCTTAAACGATTTCTTTCTGTTCGTTGAACACCTAGATGAGCTGCAAGGTGAATTACCGAATCACATCCACTCATCGCATCTCTTAATGAAGCAGAATCTAGAACAGAGCCTGAAAATTTTTCAGCCTTAGGGTTTATAAATGAATTAAGTCGGACTATTTGCTCATTTAAATCAAATACTACTACATCAATCCCTCTAGAAATTAGCTCATCTGTCAATGGAAGACCAATAGTTCCAGCCCCCCCAGTAATTAAAACTTTTTTAAAATCATAAATCATAACAAATTTCCTTTTGAATAAGTTTTTTATTAAGTTCAATCTTTTCAAGAATATCCACTATTTGTAAAGCTGCAGTTCCATTTCCATATGGATTCACTAAGTCTTTTAATGAATCTAAAAATTTATGATTATAAAGCCCTTTTTTTATAGCTGCTTTAATGTTATCTGAATCATGATCAACATCTATAACATTAATTGCTCTTAATCTGCCATTTTGTCTAGATCCTATATTAATTACTGGTAATTTAAAACTTGGAGCCTCTCTGATACCTGCTGAAGAGTTTCCTATCATTAGCGAAGCATAGTTCATTAGACTCAAAAAATCTTTACTAAGCATATTTGGTATCTTTATAAAATTTTTTTGTTTATTAATTCTTTCAATTATTCTTTTGCCCCCAGCATCAGTATTGGAAAAGAAACAAATTATCTGAGCCTCAGGAAATGCCTCTAATGCTTTAATTGTTTTTTCAACTTGTTCCAAGGAGCTTTCAAATTCAGTTGTGACAGAATGTTGCGTAAATATAATAATTTTTTTTGAAAAATCAAATCCATAATCTTTAGCCAATATAGATAATTTTTTAGGTTTTAAATTATTGATTTCATCTATATAAGGGCACCCAGTATTAAAAACATATTTTTCATTCTCACCCATCTTTATTATTCTTTTAGCAGCATCTAGAGTAGCTGGAAAGTGAATATGACTTAGCTTAGTAACAGCATGCCTTATGGATTCATCTATAGTTCCAGTAACTTCACCACCTTGGATATGCGCTATTGGAAAATTCATCAAACATGCTGCTGTTATGCTCGCAAGAGTTTCTACCCTATCTACAGTGATTAAAACTATATCCGGATCAATTTCTGAAAGCGCTTTCGCTACACCTGATGTACATCTTGCAGATGCTTGAGCCATACCTAAAGGAGTATCAAAATCACCTAAAAACATTTCCACTTTTTTGCTAATTACAAATCCATCATCGATAATCTCTTGGGCAGAATATCCATACTCCTGCAGTAAATGTGAACCAGTAACAATAATATATAACTCTAAGTTATCCCTAGAGGAAATCTCTTTAAGCACACTTCTTACTCTTGGGTAGTCAGCCCTTGTTCCAGTTATACAAGCTATTTTTCTTTTGTTAATCATTTTCAACAATATCCGTTCTTTTTAAATGTGTGTCATAAGAAATATCATTTTTGGCTCTTTTACCGATAATTGAATAAAATTCCGGAGCAAAAATAGGACCTGTTCCAGGTCTTTTAACCCACAAATTATTTCTTGAAAAAACTTCTCCAGCCTTTATATCTTTGATAGTAACAACTGATGCATAGGCAAAATTAATAACTGGCTTCTCCTCTTCAATAGGACCTTTAGTTCCACCACGCTCTAAAAAAATAATGTTTGAACCCTCTATTAATTCTTTGGCTGCCCTGGAGTCCATTGAGTTAGCAATATCAGGTCCATCACGATTCATTGAATCAGTGTAGTGTCTTTCTAAAATTGACGCCCCAAGAGCAACCGCTCCAAAACAAGCATGATTTGAAGTTGTATGATCTGAAAGACCAATCACTGCATTTGGGAAATTTTCAGCTAATTCAGTCATTGCACCCAATCTAACTAAATGAGGTGGTGTAGGGTAAATATTAGTCGTATGAAGCAATGCATAAGGAATATTTTTATCTTCAAATATTTTAGTCGCAATAGAAACTGACGCAATAGTATTCATGCCGGTGCTTAGTATTACTGGCTTACCAAAATCTGCAATATGTTCGAGTAATGGATAATTATTACACTCGCCAGAACCAATTTTAAAAGCAGGCACATCGAATTTCTGTAATCTATCAGCTGCAGCCCTTGAGAATGGAGTGCTTAAAAAAATTCCTCCTAAATCTGTGACATAATTTTTAAGCTCTAACTCTTCTTTTTCACTCAAAGAGCAATTTTTCATTAACTGAAATATTGTCTCACCGATGTAGCCAATCTTTTCTTTATCAGCTTCTTTGGACATCTCATCCTCTACAATATGAGTTTGATGCTTTATAACCTCAATACCAGAATCAATAGCAGTTTTAGCTATTTTTTTTGCTACTGCCAATGAGCCGCCATGATTTATACCTATTTCTGCAATTACAAGGGGGTTTTCGCTTTCTCCAACCTTCCTTGAACCTATTTTAAAACTTTGACTCATTTCAAAGCACTCCTTTTCTGTTGCTTAACTCTAATTTTAATTTATCTAAGTCTTCATAATTATCAATATCCAGACTATCTATCTCATTCATTATAAAAGGAATACCTTTGTTTGATGGGAAGCCATTTATTTCTTTAAACTCTGAAACTTTAAATATATATATTGCACCATTAGCTCTAAAAGTTGCGGGAAGATCTTGTCTATTAGCATTTGATAGAGACTGATCAAAAAGCGAAGACAAGAGCCCATCTTTATCAATCTTAAAAGATTTATAAGGTGAAAAATTATTTGCAACTACGCTTATTAAGGAGTTTTTACTCTTAGCTAGCATCAACTCAAAGCATTTATCTATTGCCTTTGAATTGCGCAATGGAGAAGTTGGTTGAAGATAAATTAAATAAAAATCTTCATTTGCATTATTAATGCCAGAATCATCAAGCCACTCTATAAAATGATTAACAACATCTACAGCCTGACTTTTGGTATCAGCATATTTTAAAGGTCTTTTTATTGGGAAAATATTTGGAAAAAATGATACGTGATCTAAAATTTCAATCGAATCAGACGAGACAAATATTTTATCGATATTATAAG